>Ga0100378_1002935_pt1 | contig 16655 bp, 7 predicted proteins | sample CryGeymeta201502_FD_81535 | JGI IMG/M metagenome (GOLD analysis project Ga0100378, IMG submission 81535) | Groundwater microbial communities from Crystal Geyser aquifers in Utah, USA - Crystal Geyser metaG 2015-02 | ecosystem: Environmental > Aquatic > Deep subsurface > Groundwater | place: USA...
TATTTATGACAATTATATTATTGAATATAATAGGATTATTACCATTAGGATTTGCAGTAACAAGTCATTTTGTTTGAAGTTTATACTTATCATTAAGTATGGGTTTAGGTATTTTTTTTGTAGTAAGTTTATATTTAATATATATAGAAAGTATAAGATTGTTATGATATTTTTATTTATGAAAAAGAATTAATTATATAAATTATTTATTTAGAAAAAAAAATAAAAATTTAAGATTAAATAAAAGAAATAAATTTGTTAAAGTTAAGGAAAAGGTAAAAGTGTTTAAAAGAAGTTATCATAAAAAAAATTTATTGTTAAACCCACCAAAAGTGGAAAAACCAACACAGGTAAATAGTAATCAATCGATAAGTACACAAAATAATAAAATAACTATAAATAAGCATGATAAATATAAAGGTGATGGTGAAGAACCACCGTATAATAGAAATGAACTAAATAAAAATGTAGGGCATTATGATGAATCAAATAATCAAGGTAGTCAGTTAAATAATTCATGAGAATGAGTAAAAAATACAATAATAGAATCTAAAAATAAATTGTTTAAAAATTATGTTTGTAGTTATATTTTTAAAGATAAAATAAAAAATAAAGATCAAACATATATTGCTTTTAATAAAGTAGTGCTAAATGATGTAAGAACTGAAGAAGAAATAAATTTAACTTTATATCATGATATTATAAATTTAACTGCGTCTAATAAAATAAAAATATTTAAAGGCATTTTAAACGGTGTAGAAGAAGTAGAAGATTTAGAAGATTTTAAAGATGTAAAAGATGTAGAACATTTAGAAGATTTGATAAATTTAATAAATTTAATAAAAGATTTGTATTGAGATTCTGATTTAAATCTAATTGTGAATAAATTATATTTATTAGAATTAATAAATAGATATAATCATGGTAGTATAATATTAATAAGCGATTCAGAAGAAGTAGGTTTTGAAATAGTATCAACAACATTAAATGTAGAAAGAAGAATACAATTAAGAACGACTGAAAATGTTGAAGGGGAGCTTGTAGAAATAGTGCAGCAATTATTTTTTAATAGTGATGGTACCGAGATTGGTGCATTTTATACAAAAAAAATAAATTTAAACCAAAATGGTGTTGATTTACAGGCTTTTACAGTAACCAAAATTTCTGATACTGTGAAGGAACGTATTATTATAGAACATTTAACAGAGAATGGTGCGTATTTACATCCATATTTTTTAAATGCTAATGAATTAGCAAAATTAAATTTTAGTCATTTTAAATTGTTGAAAAAAATGAAAAGAAGATCAGAAGAAGATTTAAGAATAGCGTTGCAAGAAATTGATGATTTTAATGGGATATTAGAAAATAATCAAAATTCAAGAGAGCTGTTAGTGGAATTTATAGTTTCTAGGTTGTTAAATGGTGTAGGTTTAAGTAATACAATAAATTATCCAGTTAGAGGTGTTTTTGGTACAGGAGAATTTAATGATATTTGTACGGAAATTATAAATGATGAAGAACAAATATTGATGCACATAGGGTATTATATAGAACTATTTGATAGAAACCCAGAGTTAATGGATAAATATTTTTATAAATCAGAAAATGGTGAAATTTTTGTAGATGAGTGTATAAAATTATTTAATAAATTAAATATAAATGAAGGTTTATATGAAGTTATAAAAGAAATAGGTATTCATAGGTTAAGATCAGAATTTACAATAGAAGAAATTTATGAATTGATAAAAGAAAAATGTTAAAAAAAAAAATGGTAGATAGATATATAAATAGGCGTGATAATATAAAATTAAAATTTATGTTAAACCAAGGAAAATTATTCAAAAATATAAAAAATAAATTAAAAAAAGATGAGAGTAATTTGGTAAATTTAGAGAAAAAAAGTTTATTAAAAAGTTTATTAAAAATTGTATTAAAGGTTATAATAAAAATATTCACATATATAAAAAAAGTAATGCAAGGTGAGGAATATTTTTATGTAAGATTAATAATATTTATAAGTATATTAATAATAACTTATGATGTAAGTTATATACGAAGATATATAATAAGTATAATAATAATATGTTGAATAATAGTATATAAAAAATTATATTTATTATTTAAAACCGAAAAATCTAATAGAAGTAAATATTTACAATTTTTAAGGACGCATAATAAATTAAATTTTTTAGTAATAGTTCCACTATATTTGATATTAAATAGATATGTTTGATTGAGAAGAATCCAAAGAATATGAATATTTATAAATAAAATCTTGAGATATATAAGTTTAAAATTAAGAATAGAAAACTATTATAAATATATAGATGAAATAATGTATTATATAATGATGGTATATTTAAAGGTAATTGTAGATCAAAGTTATATTATGACAGAAAAAATAAAAGATAAAATAAAAAAAAAAAATTTTAAAAAAATAATAGATTGAAGAGTATTAGTATTAATAATAAATATAATATTAATACAAAAACTCTTAATGATATTAGGTATAAATATAGGACAAATAATAATAATAGGTCTAATAATAATAAATATATATTTATTAGATCAAATGTTAATATATTTATTTAATTATAATAAATTTTTAATACCAATATTATATTTTTTGAAAGATCGTCAGTATGCAAAAATAACATTAAAAGATATATATATATTACCACAAGTCAAATTATCGCGTTTAAGTTATACATATATTTTTTATTATTATTTTAGCGATGAGTTAAGATTATTTCCGGAACGGAACCATAAAAATAGATTGAATCCTAATTGATATATATATGAATATCTGTGTTGAGGTTTTTTTGGTGCATCTGCTGAAGGTAGAGATTATTTTAATAAATATTGATTAAATGAGGAATTATATTATGCAGATATTATATTTGGAATAAATATAGCAGATATAAATGAATATTTTGTGCATTTAAATGCAATATTAAGAGAAAAATCAAAATTTGATTATTGAATAGAATTCTTAGAAAATTGAAATAGTGGTGGTAATGTTTTTGATTATGGTTATAGATGTAATATAAATATGAAAAGTGTAAGGAAAAAAGTAAAAAAGAATTTAGAACCTAGAATGGATATTAATGATGTAAAAATAAGAAGAAAAATAGTGCCACAAAATAAATTGGAAAAGAAATTTAATTCTTTAAATTTTAAATATTGAAATATAAAAGAATTACAAGAAATTAATGATAAAAGATATCAAAAATGTATTGAATTTTTAGATATATTAAATGAAATTTTTAAAGAAAATGGTCAAGAAATAATAATAAATACTCATGTCTGTATAAAAAGAGATGCGACGCTTTATAGAAAAGAGTGGACTGATGATCCAAATCAAATAATTTATAGTGAAATAATATATAATAATTATGAAATAGATAATAGTAAATATAAATTGAAATTACATTGAAAACATTTTGAATTAAAAACAAGGTTAAAACAAAAATTAGAAGAAATGAAACAAATTAATACGGAATGGGTAAATTATATTCAAACTAAAAAAATTCCGCTTATAGATCTAAAATCTTTTGCACTTTTGCAAAAACCTGGTAAAAATCTGTTAAAAATACCAATATTTTTGTTAGATACAGATGATGAGTCAGATCGTCTATATTGTTTAATAAATTTAGAAAAATATGAAACATATTATATGGTGGAAAGAGTAAAGGAAATAAAAGAATTAGTAAAAAATCATGAAAAAATAAGAAGTAATGAGGAAGTAAAAAAATATAAAATAAACTCAGATGGTAGTTTTGTGGAAATAATAACAGAAAAAGAATATCAGGACCAAAAAGAAATAGTAAAAGAATTAAAAAAAAATCTAAGTGAAGTAAGTAAAAGAATAAAAAAAAATAAAATGTTTTAGGTTTAGGTCTATTAAAATTAATGAAATAAAAGTTAAAGCAGTTTAGAATGATTGAAAAAAATGTTGTATGTTATTTAGATAAATTTATTAAATTAAGTATTTTATCTTTTTAAATGTTCAGTATTTAGTATGATTAATAAATAAAAAATTTAAAAGCAAAAAAGTATAATTAAATTATAAAAAAATAATTTAAAAAATCAGTTTTATAAAGAAGAAAAAAAGAACAAATAAGAGTTTGATCCTGGCTCTGAATGAATGCTTGTAAATCAATATTACACATGCAAGTTTATTAAAAAATATATATTATTTTTTATGGCGTAAAGGTGAGTAGTATAAAAGAAATTAGAAATTGCCATTGTAAAAAAAATGATAATTATATATTAAAATATATAAAAAAGTATAAAGATGCAATTTGATATTCTTTTATAAGATTAGGTATTTAGTAATGATAAAAGCTTAATTAGCCTACGATCTTTAACGGGTGTGGGAGCACGTACCGTCACAATGGGGTTGAAATAATACCCGGACCTTCTATTATAGGGCAGCAGTGAGGAATGTTGGACAATGAACGAAAGTTTGATCCATTTAGATTGCGTATTATAAGAAAACCAAAGTTGTAAGTAATGTAAATATAGGAAAAAAATGATATTACTATATTGTAAAGAACCGGCAAATATCCGTGCCAGCAGCCGCGGTTACACGGGTGGTTCAAGTGTTATTCATCTTAACTGGGTGTAAATGCATGTAGCCGAATTATTGTATAAAAATTAAAATATACTCAAAATAGAGTAGTATAATTGCAAAATTAATAATTTACGAGTTTTTTAGATAAAGATAAGCAGTTCTTCAGTATGGGTGGAATCAGTTAATAAAAGAAAGACGACCTAAGGTGAAAACATATTTTAATAAAAAACTAACGGTGAGGTGCGAAAGTGTAGGTATCGAATAGGATTAGGCACCCTTGTAGTCTACACCCTAAACTATGTGCATTAAGTATTGTAAATTTTTATTACAGTATTTGAAGTTAATGTCCAAATGCACTACCTAGGAACTACAGCCGCAAGGTTAAAACTTAAGGGAATTGACGGTAAGCTCGTCTCTAGTGGTGGAGCATGTGGTTTAATTCGTATCAACGCGCCAAATCTTACCATGACCATGTCGCTGATCTATCTTTATTAATTGTGGTTAATAAAAGAGTATGGAGGAAGCAAAGCTCTTGCATGGCTGCAGTAAGCCCGTGTCTTGAGACGTTAGGTTCAATCTCGCAACGGGCGCAACCCTTATTTTTTTGTTTAGGTTATAAAAACTACTCGCGTAGCGATCTGAAGTGAGGAAGAAGGCAAGTCAGTATGAGGCTAGGCTGTCATGGGCTACACATTTGCTACAAAGGAGATTACAATACGAGATATTTTTGTAAAAAAGTATATATTCGCTAAAAATTTTCGAAGTTCGGATTGTTTTCTGAAACTTGAAAACATGAAGGTGGAATCGCTAGTACTCGCTTATCACAACGAAGCGGTGAATCTTTTTATGCTTACGTACAAACTGCCCGTCAGGCGATAATAGGGCCGTTTTTGGAATCCTTTGATGGGGGTGATTTTTGTTTTATTTTATAAATATTAATATTTATATTTAAAACAATAGCTTTGTTATTACAGAAGGTGATATTTATTCGGTGATAATTGTTGCTAAGTCGTAACACGGTAATGGTAGGGGAACCTGTTGTTGGGAATTTGTAAAATATTTAGGGCATAGTATAATTGGTAGAATAGTGGTTTTCAATGCCGAAGATAAGGGTTCGATTCCCTTTGTCCTCGTTTATATTTAAAATCGAATTTTATATTTTGACTTGTTAGTTTAATGGTAAAATACCCGGCTTTTAACCGGCGTGTCATTGGTTCGAATCCAATACAAGTCAAAAATTTTTTAAAATAATTATATATTTGGTTAGAGGTTAGAAGATACCTAAAAAAACTTATGTTAATCTATTGTATATTAAGTAATAAAAAATTTGGTTTTATGTTTATATATTATGTAAAAATATGTATGTTAAAAAATTATAAAAATTTTTAATAATATTATTAAATCAAAATAAATTAAAAAAAATTATAAATAAATAAAAAAATGAAACAAAAAAAAAGACATTTATTTCATTTAGTAGATTATAGTCCATGACCATTATTTGTTTCATTAGGGGCGTTTTTTTACAATGTTTATAGTATTAACAACAGAAAGATTAGAATTACAAAAAAAAAATTAAAAGTATAAAAAGTAATGTAAGTTAGGTTTACATAAATAAAAATTTTAATTTAATAAAAAGAAGAATTATCCTTAGTTTATAAAAAATAATACTACTTAATTGTAAAGAAATAAGTTAAAATCTTATAGGATATAAATAAAATTATTATATAATTAAAAAAGTAAAAAATGGATACCTAGATATTAGTAAAAAAAGGTGTTAAGAAAAAAAACAGAAAAGTTATACGAAGTCTTAATAAAGCAATAATGTATAAATACCTTAAAAAGAAATTGAAAAAAGATTTCAAATAAAAATTTTTTTTTATTTGTCAACTTAATGAATTGAAACATCTCAGTAGTTAAAGGAAAAGAAATTAATAAAGATTCCATCAGTAGTGGTGAGCGGAAGTGGAAAAGGCCTTTTTTTTTTTTATAGTTTTGAGAATTAATATAAATTAACTTTAAAGGGTTTATTTTTTTTAAAATAAAAAAGTCCCGTATCAAAATTAAAAAAAAAAAAAAGAGAAAAAAGATAAAAATAAAAGAAATTTTGAAAAAATAAAAAAATTATAATAAAATAAAAAAAAAATAAAATAAAGTTAAAAGGATTAAATTTTTTAAAAAAAAAAAAGCACGAAAAAAAAATAAAAAAAAAAAAAAGAGTAAAACGTTTTATGTGAGAGTATGTTTGAAGAAAGTAGAACCTCCTACTAAGCCTAAATATTACTAATAATCGATAGTGAAGAGTACCGTGAGGGAAAGGTGAAATAGCATCCTAAAAAGAGGGTTTTGAAAAGAATTGAAATTTTTTACTTAAAAGCAGTTGAAGTTTTATTAAAAAATAAAATGACAGCGTACCTTTTGCATAATGGGTCAGCGAGTTAATTTGTATAGCGAATATAAATTTTTCGAAAAATGTATATGTAGTGAAAGCGAAACTAATTAAAAAAGTAGTGAATAGTTATATGAATTAGACCCGAAACCAGGTGATCTAACCATGAGCAGGCTGATGTAAAAAGAGGGCCGTACCCGTATCTGTTGCATAAGATTGGGATGATTTGTGGTTAGGAGTGAAAAGCTAATCGAACTTGGAGATAGCTGGTTTTCTACGAAATCTATGTAAGTAGAGTATTTTTTTATTCTTTAAAAGGGTAAGGCACTTAGTAATCTAGGGGATAGTTTTCTCAAACTTCTTTAAAATTATTAAAACCTAGAATATTTTAAATGAAAAAAAAAGTTAAACAGTCTACGGGTTCAAGATTCGTTGGACAAAAAGGAAAAAGCCTAGATTATAAACTAAAATCTTCAAATTTTAGCCTAGTGTATAAGATGAGTATAAATAAAAAATATTAGGAAGTTGGCTTAGAGGCAGCCATCTTTTAAAGAAAGCGTAAAAGCTCACTAATAAAAAAAATTTAATATGAAATCGAGAATGTATAGAGACTAATCAGCTTGAAATTGATGTTATAAAAAGTAAATAAAATATTATTTAAATTTACTTTGGTAGTAGAATGTTCTGTATATTTATAAAGAAAAATTGTGAAGTTTTTTGTTAAGATCAGAAGTAAGTATGCTGACATGAGTAGCTAAAATTAATGTTTAAAATATTGATATAAAAATCATGTTTTAAAAATAAGCATTAACACCGTAAGATCAAGGTTTTCTTAGCAAGGTAAAACCGCTAAGAGTGAGTCGGCCCCTAAGAATAAAGTAAATCTGAATTTGATGGGTAATATATTTAATATTAATATACTAAAAAAAAGTGATTATTTATATAAATAAAGTATTTTTATTGTGATTAAATAAGTTATTTATTAAAGTATGTAAAAAAGCTTTTTTATAAAAAAAACCGTACTAATAACCAACACAGGTGATCAGGCAGAGTATGCTAAGGTGTTAAGAGAACTATGTTAAAGGAACTCGGCAAAATAACTTTGTAACTTCGGGAGAAAAAGTATCTAAATAATAAGAAATTTATAAAAAAAACTTTGGTTTTTTTTAAGAATTATTTGTTAAGTAGATGTAACAGAAATGGGGGGGGCGACTGTTTACCAAAAACACAGGATTATGCTAAATTTTGAAATGATGTATATAATCTGACTCCTGTCCGGTGCCGTAGGGTAATTATTTTATAGTGCATGCTATAGATATAAGCCTTCGGTAAACGACGGCCTTAACCTTGAGGGTCTGAAAGTAGCGAAATACCTCGGCAATTAATTGTTGTCCTGCATGAAAGGAGTAACGACCTCCCTACTGTCTCTAATATAGGCTTAGCGAAATTGAAATCTCTGTGAAGATTCAGAGTACTTTTAGTGGGACGGAAAGACCCTATGAAGCTTTACTATAACCTAATATTGTTTATTTATATTAAATACAGAGGATAGATATGAGCTTAGAATACCTTGATTTCTTTTGAAATTAATAGAGTAGGCTTCCTTTAAATAGTATTTTTTTTTTCTAAATAAGCTAACTAATAAAAAAAAATTTTTAGGACAGTTTTAGGTCGGTAGTTTGACTGGGGCGGTCGCCCCCTAAAGAGTAACGGGGGTGTACATATGGTATACTTGGTATTGAAGTGATGTTTGGTATCTTAGAATAACAGCAAAAGTATGCTTGACTGTGTTTATTGACACATAATATAGGAACGTAAGTTGGTTGTAGTGATCCGATAGTTCTGTGAGGAAGGGCTATCGCTTAACGGATAAAAGTTACTCTAGGGATTCAAATAGTGCGCAGAGTAACTTATTTATAAATATAAATAAAAAATTGAATTAAAATTATAAGTTATAATAGAAAAAATAAAAAATGTTAATTTTAAATAAAAATTGAAATATAAAATCTAAGAAGAAAATAAAGAAAAATGTTGTCGTGGTAATAAATAATATAAAAAAATTATATTGTAATAATAATTTAAGTTTAGATAAAAAATTAACAAGAAAAGAATTAAATGAATACAAATTAAATTTAATATTAACGGAAGAGCAAAAAGATGTTATAATAGGTTGTTGTTTAGGTGATTTATATATACGTGTATTTTCTAATAAAGGATGTTTATTGTTTGAACAAAAAAATAAAGAATATTTATTTCATTTATATGAAATTTTTAAATCTTATGTTAAAACAGCACCAAAGGAAAGAAAACAAAAACGTTTAACCACTAGCGAATATAAATCAACATGATATTTTAATACAATAACCCATAATTTTTTTATGGAATATCGTTTATTTTTTTATAATCAAAAAAGTAAATATATAAATAAAGATTTAATTAATTGTATAACAGCGCGATCGTTAGCTTATTGATATATGGCTGATGGCTCTAAACAGAGTAATTATATGTATTTATTATATACTTGTAGTTTTACTATCGATGAACATAATATACTAATAGATATTTTATTAAAAAAATTTAATATTCAATCTTTTTGGAAGTATGCTAATGTAAAAAAACAATTATATCCTATATTAGTAATTTCAAAAAAACATAGTACTAATAATTCTCATTTAATTTTTAAAGAATTAATAAAACCTTATATAATAGAATCAATGAAATATAAATTATAATATAAATATCCAAAAAATCTGTAGTCCCTGTCTTTTTGTGAAAAAAGATGAAAAAATTGGGTGAATTGCAAGGAGGCTAAGTATTTTTATTAATAAAAAAGTAATGTTAATAAAAATATATGTTAATTTGCAGCGAAGTATATCGAATGATTATAATAAAAAAAGTAGATATAAACGTTCAACGACTAGCTAGTGAGGAAAATCAACCAATAACCTATCCACGAGCGCCCGATAACTTATAAAAATAAATAAAAAAATATAAGTTAATGACATAGTCTGAACAAATAGGAAACTATTTGAAGTAAAGGATAAAGAGCTTTTACGGTAACATAATTGAACAGGCTAATGGTTCTTGAGAGTCCTTATCGACAGGACCGGTTGGCACCTCGATGTCGGCTCATCACATCCTGGTAAAGTAGGAAATACCAAAGGTTCGACTGTTCGTCGATTAAAGTGATACGTGAGCTGGGTTCAGAACGTCGTGAGACAGTTTGGTCCCTATCTACTAAAAGTGAAAAGAATTGAATTTAATCTTCCTTAGTACGCAAGGATTGGGTTGTTTTTAATTTAATTAAATTAAAATAAAAAATATTTAATAAAAGAGTATATCTATGGTGTTTCGGTTATCATGCTTGTGGTAATGTCGAGTAGCTACATATATTTAATATAATAACTGATTATATAAGTTAGAGTGTTAGGAAATATAAAATTCTTTTGTCCTAGTAAAAGATGATTACTTAGATAGTAAATATGTGTGTTTATTGTAAAATATTTAGCTTTTTTTAACTAAAAAGGGCAGTATTATATAGTTTTATTTAAGTTTGAGGTTTGTTTAAAAAAAAATTTTTTAAATGTGAAATATATTTTTAATCGTATAGAGTTTTTGAATTAGAGTTTTTGAATTTTTTTTAAGTAGTGAAAATTTTATTAAAATATAAATAAAATTTTGGAGGTTATTGTGTATTTTGTTGTTAAATCTATAATTTATAATAAGATAAAAATTTAATAAAGAATGTTTAAACAAGAAATAAAAAAAAATTGAAGTAATATTGATATGTAAAAATAAAAAAATGTTAAGGTTAAAAGATACTTAAAAAAATGAATTAATGTTAATAAATATATTTTTTATTAATCTTTATTTATAAAAAATAAAAAAAGATTAAAAAGTTGAGCTCCCTGACCATTAGAAGGAAGGATACGGCTAATTAATTAAAGATTAGATATTAAAAGTTTTGAAGTCCCTTCATTATAGAAGGGGTGAAGAGAAAGATAAATTAAAGATTAAGAAAAATGAGGGGTTTAAAAGTTTCCCAGAGAAAAAAGTAATTTAAGTTTGAAATGTTAGGTAAAAATAATTAAAATACGTGCCTTACAGAATGTAAGATTGTATAAAAAGACTTTAGATAAAATTAGTCGATAAATTTTAAAGAAATTTTTATTGTAATAAGATATAGTCTTATAATATAAGATATAGTCTTATAATATAAGATATAGTCTTATAATATAAGATGAGTTATAATATATAAGAACTAGTGTATTATGATTATTTATTAAATATTTATAAATTTTTATTTAAAAAAAAAAGAGTAATAAATTTATATTATATAGAAAAGTTTTATATTTAATAAAATATTAAATAGTTAATAAATTTCTTTTTTATAAAAGTAAGAAAATAAAAAAATTTATTAAAATTTTAAAAAGTTAAAAGTTTTTTAGAAACTTAAAATTTTGATTAAAATTTTTTAAAATGATAAAAAATATAGTTACTGTGTACTTTTGAAGCATTTTTTAGGTGTTTTTTAAGTGTTGATGCTGGGGAATTTAGTATGAAATAGTGGTAAGGTAGTAGTACACAAAGTGTATTTTAAAAGTAAAAAGGAAAAAAAAGGGTAAAAATGAAGTAGTAAAAATTTTGTGTGTAAGTTAGTGGTAAAATAAAAAAAATGTATATAATATATATATTAATACCTTTATGTGTAATTTTAGCAGTAGCAATTTTAACATTATTAGAACGTCGTGTATTAGGTAATTTTCAAAGAAGAATAGGGCCTGATAGAGTAGGTATATTTGGAATATTACAACCTATTGCCGATGCCTTTAAATTATTATTTAAAGAAATGATTGTACCTGGTATATCAAATTTAGTTATTTTTATATTAGCACCTATATTAATTTTTTTATTAAGTTTAATTAATTGAAGTGTAATTCCTGTATTTTATGGTAATGTTTTAATAAATGAAATAAATATGGGTTTTTTATTTATATTTGCAGTTTCATCTTTAGGTGTTTATGGTATTATAATGGCAGGTTGAGCTAGTAATTCTAAATATGCTTTTTTAGGTGGTTTACGTTCTGCAGCACAAATAATATCATACGAAGTATCTATTGGTATTATAATAATGATTGTTTTAATATATGTAGGTTCATTTAATTTAACAACAATAGTTGAATCTCAATTTTATATTTGAAATATTTTCATATTATATCCTTGTTTTATTTTATTTTTTGTATCTGCTTTAGCAGAAACGAATAGGGTACCTTTTGATTTACCCGAAGCAGAATCCGAATTAGTATCTGGTTATAATGTTGAATATTCAGCATTTACCTTTGCTTTATTTTTTTTAGCAGAATATTCAAATATCATATTAATGAGTTTTTTAATTGTTTTATTTTTTTTTGGAGGTTGATTACCTTTTTTAAATGTTAATATATTTTTTTTTTTATTTAAAGAAATATGAATAGTATTAAAAGTTTTATTTGTTGTTTATTTATTTATTTTAGTTAGAGGTACTTTACCTCGTTATAGGTATGATCAATTAATGTCTTTAGGTTGAAAAGTCTTTTTACCTATATCATTAAGTTATTTATTACTTTATATTATTTATATGTATTTTTTTTTTATATGATAAAATAAAAAATTTATTTTTTTGTTTATACTATTTTGAGGTTAATGTTTATTTTTTGTGTTAATTAAAAAAGTTAATTTAAAAAAAATTTTTAAATATAAAAAAAATGAAAAATGAAATAAAAAGAAATGTAGAAGTAGAAAATTATAGATTACCTAAATGAATATTAGATGATTTTGGTATAGTGAATGAAGTAAAAGATGGTATAGTAGTGGTAAAAGAAGGATTAAATACAGTAGGGATGTCAGAAATGGTAGTCTTCGAAAAAACAGGTATGAAAGGTATAGTAAATTTCCTAGGTAAAGAAAAATCAATTACAGTATTAGGGAATATTAGAAATATAAAAGTTGGTGATATGGTAAAACGTTTAAGAACATTACCATTTGTTAAAGTAAGTAATGATTTATTAGGTAGAGTTGTTGATCCTATAGGTAATGTATTAGATGGCGGTGAAGAAATCAAAACTAAAGAAACAAGAAGTATTGAAATTAAAGCTCCAGGTATTATAGCTAGAGAATCTGTAAGAAATTCTTTAGAAACAGGTGTAAAATTTTTAGACAGTATGATTCCAATAGGTTTAGGTCAACGTGAATTATTAATTGGTGATCCTAAAACAGGTAAAACAACTACAGCTATTGATACAATTATAAATCAAAGAGGTAAAGGTATTTTATGTGTTTATGTTGTTGTAGGTCAAAAACAAACAAGTTTATTGAAAATTTTAAAAACTTTAAAAGTAAATAATTGTTTAAGTTTTACTACAGTTGTAATGGCTTCTGCTGCGGAATCAGCAGCAATGCAATATTTAGCTCCATTTAGTGGTGCTTCTATAGGTGAATACTTTATGTCAAAAGGTAGAGATGTATTAATTGTATATGATGATTTAAGTAAACATGCTGTAGCATATCGTCAAATGGTGCGCTCTTGTGTTAATAAAATGAATTTTTTTAATAAAAAAATTAAATTAATAAGTAAACGTAATTATCATACACATTTTAAATATAAGAATAATTATATTTATAAACGTAATTTTTTTCTTTCTTGATTCTACACTATAAAATTAAATGAAAATCAAAAAAGACAATTTATAGAAAATCGTAAAATTTTAGAAGAAGATTTAAAAATTTACAATAAAACTAATTTAAGTAATTTTATAAGATTTCGTAATTTATTTTTTATTTTTGGTTTGTACTCTGTGTATATATCAGGGAAATATATCCATGTTTGATTTAGTATTAGTGGTGTTATACAATTAATAGTTGCTATGATATTAACATTATTTATCTTAAAAAAACAGCGTAAATTCATAAATAATTATGATTTATCTCATTGCAATCCAGGGAGTTTAATAAGAAGCGCTGTAGCTTCTAAATTAACCTTAACTACATTAACATCAGTAGCAATAGCCTGTGTATTAGGTGTTTTAAATGGTCTAGATGATACTTATGCTAAATTTTCGGGTGAAAGTGCAATAACAAAATTTGGTAAATATACAGGTATGCATAAAGATGCTGAATTACCTAACAATATAGATATTGTTAGTAATATAGATATAGAATTAGATAAAAATATAGATCGTGGATTACCTAAAGATGAAATACGTAAAGATTAAAATAAGTTTATTATTAAAAAATATCCTTACTGATATAGGATACCTGTTCGCGACTTACTTGAAAGGGAAACTTAGAGAGGACAACAGCATGTCGGAAAAAAATATGAAACTTTATATCGTTAATGAGTTCATATATATAGAGCAGAGACTATCATGGGAAAAGCTATACTGCCTGAAGTCTATCATAGACTGTCTTTTTACGATAAAGATTAGTAAATACGGTTTAAAACTAATAAGTGTGTTTAGTAATTTGACATTTGGGTTACTAAAATCAGTCATACTTACAGAGGGTGTAAATAACACTCACAAATATGAGAAAGGACTCCCTAAAATAGTCATAAATCATTTTATTGGAACTAGAGGATTTCCTAAGGGTAGTAATACTTATGGAAACGGAGCAATCATAGTACCTGCCTACTTTAGTAGATACATTCATTTTAACAAATGAAAAAAGGGAAGGGTTGCAGGATTTAATTTCCTTTCGAAAAAATATTATTGTACCAAAAGTGAGTCAGAAAAAATAGATATGGAATTGAAAGGGTTATTTGAGTTATCAAAATTACATCATAATAAGCAATTAAATATTAATTTGTATAAATTTATGTATAGGAAAGAATTATATTATAAAGCATATAATAACCTTAAAAGTAAACTAGGTTTAGGTTTACTTCAGGATAAGTTTAACGTTTTAGCTAATGACTGAATTTATAATATTATAAAAAATATGAAAAATCAATCATTTAAATTTTTACCATTAAGGGAAATTTATATAAATAAGGCTAAAGGGGGTAAAAGACCTATTACGATAGAAAGCTTTCGTGATAAAATAATTCAAGAAATAATGCGTATACTATTAGAAAATATATTTGAACCTGTCTTTGATAATAATTCTTTTGGATTTCGACCTAAAAGGGGTTGTCATTCAGCTTTAGCTCATATAGATAAAACTTTTCAAGATATAAAATGAGTTATAGAGTTTGATATTATAGGATTTTTTGATAATATAAATAAAAATAAATTATTTTCTATTATAAAAAGAAAAATTAAAGATAATAAGTTTATAAATTTATTATATAAATGTTGAAATGCAGGTTACTGTCGTTCTTTAAAAGAAATATCAAAAAATCCTATTACAGGAATTTCACAAGGTTCTATTCTTAGTCCTTTATTGTCTAATATTTATTTAAATGAGTTAGATAAGTATGTAAATGATTTAATTTTATGTATAAATAAAGAAAAAAGACAAAAAATATCAAAAATTTATAATAATTTAAGTGCTAAGTTAAATTGGCAATTGAAGAAAGGTAATGAAGTAGAAGCTAAAATTATAAGAAAAAATATGATTAAAATATCTTATTACGAAGATGATGAATTATATAAAAGTATAAAATATGTACGTTATGCTGATAAAATTTTAATAGGATTAAGAACTTCATATAAAGAAGCAACTAAAATTGCAAAATCTGTACAATCTTTTATAAAAAAAGAATTAGATTTAGAAAGTAATTTTGAAATAAAAAATTTTACAAAAAAATCAATAAAGTTCTTAGAGGTACTTATAAAAAATGGTCAGACAAAATTTAAATATATTATTAAGAATCATAAAAAATTTCAACAGCGTATTAAAACTAAAATACAATTTTATGCGCCAATTAATAATATTATTAATAAGTTAATTGAACGTGGATTTATGGATAAGCAACATAAAGGTATACCTAAAAATATATGAATGTTTTTAAATATAAAAGAAATTATATATTTATATAATACTACTATTCGTGAATTTTACAATTATTATTTTATGGTTAATAATATGAGTGATTTAGTTAGTCTTTTATGACATCGAATGCGAGAATCATGTGCTAAACTATTAGCTATGAAACTAAAATTGAAAACTCAAAAGAAGGTATTTCAAAAATTTAGTCAAAATATTGAATATGAAGGTTTATGTTTATTTAAGCCTAGCTATAAAGTTAATAAATGTAAAAAATTTAAAACAAATTTAGCTGATGAAATATAAATAATAAATAGTATTTCAGCTTCAGCTAAATCTAAACTTATAGCTAAACTTTTTAATCGTTCTTGTATGAATTGTAGATCTACATATAAAGTAGAAATGCATCATATAAGAAAAATGAAAGATATAAAAAATAAAAAGGATCATTTTTGATATGTATGTCTAGAACTAAAAGAAAGCAAATACCACTTTGTAGAGTATGTTATAATAAAGTACGCTTAAATAATTAATATAATTAAATCTGGAAAGCCGTATGCAGTGAAAATTGCACGTACGGTTTGGGAAAGAATATTATATTTCTTAAAATTTAATTATAAAAAAAAAAAAAATATATATATAAATATAAATATTCGAAATAATAAAAAATTTAGGTATAAAATTGAATAATAAAAAAATAAAAAATAAAATAAAAAATAATATTTTAAA
>Ga0100378_1002937_pt1 | contig 16653 bp, 17 predicted proteins | sample CryGeymeta201502_FD_81535 | JGI IMG/M metagenome (GOLD analysis project Ga0100378, IMG submission 81535) | Groundwater microbial communities from Crystal Geyser aquifers in Utah, USA - Crystal Geyser metaG 2015-02 | ecosystem: Environmental > Aquatic > Deep subsurface > Groundwater | place: USA...
CTGGTTTACGTTTAGCTGTAGTTTTTTTCTTAGCAGCTGGTTTACGTTTAGCTGTAGTTTTTTTCTTAGCAGCTGGTTTACGTTTAGCTGTAGTTCTTTTTTTAAGAGCTGGCATATGCGGCACCTCCTTTCATGTTAAGATCGATATTCATAATATTGGTTTTGATGTAACCATGGTATACACCAAAGGTTATTGGTTCGTATGAATGTTGTTTTACATGACAAGCATCTATGTAAAACATGAAACATTTTTTACAAGGAAAAATATTTTCGACCTTTGATCTATAGTATAAAATGTTTTGTAAATTTTTAACACAAACAAATGCACAAACTGTTAATAACTTATAAAAAAATAACACGCAACATGCGTGTTAAAAAAAATAATAAAAAAGTTTATGTTGTTTTTGTTCCAAAACCTAAAATTAAAAACATAAAAATACTTCCAAGACAAATGCCAACAAAGTTTAACAAAAATAAAATAAAACTTTCTGTTGATATGCTAAGTTCATTCATAGCAATACCAAGACCAGTAACTGCAAGTGGTGGAACCAGTGCAACAGAAATAGCGATCCCTGTAACAGAGCTTAACACTTCTGGTTTTACATACGCATAAGCACCTGCAAGTCCACTAAAAAATGCAACAAGGAAAAACAATAAGTTTGGTGCTGCACGAGAAAGAATTTCTGATGTTAATAACAAATCTTTTCCTTCAATAAGTAAGACGAGATATCCAACAAACATCGCAAGAACAATGGCACACAGTGATCCTAAAAAAATAGAGATAAGAGAACTCATCATGCCAAGTGGTCTAAATAAAATAATTCGCAGCGAAAGACCAAAAATTGGGGTGAGCAACGGCGCCACTACCATACCACCAATAATAACGGAGGTATTATCAAGTAAAAGACCAAGAGACACAATGGCTGATGATAAACCAATAAGAATAAAAAAATCAAGAGAAGGACTGGTATGTTCTTTTAAACGAGCTTCTGTTTGTGTTTGAAGTTTTTGAATTGATGAATGAAAAAAATGCATAAAGAATATTATAAATATGATGTATCTTGTGGAAGCAATAAACAAATATGTTCAATGAGTCTATCTCCATGCTGTCTATTTTTTTGTACCCACGATTCACCAAAATGATCAATATGCCACAATAGTACCTCTGGTGTTTCAAACCAATCAAGAAATTCCTGAACTGCCAGTACAATGTGTTCCCTTGAAAAAACAGTGTGCATGTATAATTGTTTATTTCGTAAAAACCACCATACCATAAATCGATATCCACGTTCATACCACACAGAATGTTCAGCAATAGTTAACAATGAATCCATCCGGGACGTGTGCAACAAATCAAGGGTGTCGGCATCTTTTAATGCGTCAATGAGCAGTTGATTTTTTTTGGTCATAAGTATTTTGGTAAGGATACGTCCCGCACCAAAACTTTTACAAAAAATAATACGTGTTGCCATTCCTGCCACCGAACCAAATAGCCCACAACGAATAGTTTCCCGCCACAACAATAATGCTGATAATAAATCATCAACCAGTGGCATCATAATAAAGGATGGATTTTTGGTAAGTACACGTGATGCATCATGCCACCACGCTGCTAAAATAAGCGCCTGCGTTTGTATTTCAGATAAAGACAGCTCAATACTCATACGCGTGCAATGGTCCACAACACGAGCAACATGTGAGGCCTCATGAATTGGATCCTTGGACATATACATAATATGCTGTGCCCGTTCGGTAAGATAAGATAATTTTTCAGCTTTTGTCATATGAAAGAGTAATACTCAATACAGAAAGTATACCACAAGAGAAAAAACATGTTTCAATCTATAAACAATAGGGACATAAAAAACAATAATATCCCATGTGGCATAGGATATTATTGTTCACAAAGGTCTAAAATATTTTTATCACATCGAATGGCTTTTCAATAGATAAGTGTGTGACGTGTTGTACGTTACAAAAAGTAAACGTACGATAATCATCTTCTTGATGAAAGTACTGCTGTGCGCCAGACGGGAATTGAACCCGTGACCCCAACGTTATAAGCGTTGTGCTCTAACCCCTGAGCTACTGGCACATAAAAATATATCAATGGGTAAACAGGTACAAAATAGTCACAAAATAATTTCGTACATTGACATATTGTACAGGATGATATCTTTTCCTCCCCAGCATACGCATAGTTGAATCAGTTGTCCAGCTGCTACGTAGAGCAAAATCCATAGGAGGATAACCCATTTGTATGTAGGAGTTTACCAGACAAGCCTTGATTTTTCAAGAGATTTTGCTACACTAAGGCTACTTTTTGCTCAACAAACCCAAAATATGCCAACAAACACCCATATGGTAAAACAAATTGATCATGGACAACGGGCCGATAACGTCATTGCTGACTATTTTGGCATCACCAGATCACAGGCAGCAAAACTCATAAAAGCAGGACGGGTACAACTCGAGGGGAATATTGTCGCTAAAACAGGCACCGTGGTAAAAGAAGGAGAAGTCCTCACACTCATTGATGATATGGCAAAAGATGATAATCCCGATAAATCAATCTACGAAAATATACAAATCATTGGAGAAACAAATGAGTATCTCGTTATACACAAACCAGCTGGCCTATTGGTGCACCCCACCATGAAAGGAGAACCAGTAACCCTTGCCGATTGGGTGGTAACACATGATCCACATATTCAAGGCGTTGGAGAAAATTCTGTTCGTCCTGGAATTGTTCATCGGCTCGACAAAGATGCTTCTGGATTACTCGTCATTGCAAAAACGCAGGATGCGTATGTTCATCTAAAAGAACAATTTAAAAATCGTACAGTAAAAAAATATTACACAGTCCTTGTTCATGGAATTATTGAAAACAAAGAACACGAACATATCACGTTTACCATAGACAGAGGAACGCAAGGAAAAATGGTATCACGTCCTCATACAGATAAACTCGATCTCAAAAAAGTAACACAGGTTCAACCAGGAAAAGAAGCCGACACCGAGTTTTGGGTGGAAAAAACATTTGTGAATTACACATTGTTACGTGTGCAAATTCATACCGGACGAACACACCAAATTCGCGTGCACATGCTTGCGTATGGTCATCCTGTTGTGGGGGATACATTATATAAAAACAAAAAACTCATTACCAACAGAGATCGAAAATTAGGAAGAATTTTTCTTCATGCCACAGATTTGTCATTTCTTGATCTTGCGGGAAATGAACAAATATTTCATGCAACACTTCCAAAAACATTACAAACATTCTTATCTACACTCACTTAATGTATGATTACGCAAAAAGGAAAACTCATCATTATTTCATCTCCTTCTGGCGGGGGGAAAAATTCCGTCATCAATGCACTCATGAGACGCTACAAAAAAAGTACTCGTCTCATCACCACCACTACCAGAGCAATGCGCCCAGGAGAAGAACATGGAGTTGATTATCACTTTATTTCTCGGGAATTATTTTTAGAAAAAAAAGCGCAGGAAAATTTTTTGGAATACAATGAGTACGCAGGAAATTTTTATGGTACAGACAAACTGCTTCTGGAAGAATTACTCCGTACATACGATATAGTATTTTCACAGATAGAAGTAAATGGACGAGCCAACATTCAAAAAGCAGGCATCGTCCATCTTGCCATTTTTCTCATGCCAGAGAGTCTTGATGTGCTTCGTGAACGCATAGTTAAACGAGGTGGACTGGATGAACATATTATTGATGAACGCATGGACATTGCCAAAAAAGAAATGGAGCAGTCCGCTACGTACGATTACAGTGTTGTCAACGCCGAAGGAAAATTTAAGGAAACCGTAGATAAAGTGGATGCCTATGTACGGGGATATATGGATGATACAGCAATATCAGAAGAATAAGGTATACGCAACAGTAGGTAATGTCACATCCTGAGAAAAACGTAGCTTAGTGGAGTGTAGTCGAATGGGCTTGTTGATTCCAATGAAGGCAAGATCCTTCGACTCCGCTTTGCTTCGCTCAGGATGACATGCCAGTCAAAATGCTCAGTGCTCTTGACAAAAATCGCCAACCATAGTAAAATTTTTCCACCAAGTTCCCTGTTAATTGGGGAATATAATAGTTATCCGTGATGTTGGCAAAAGCGACAATTCCAACCTCTCACCTTTAAATAATACTGTAGTATGTCAGAAGACATCAGACAAAATCTTAAATCAGGAATGATTATAAAAGTTCACCAAAAAATTCGGGAAAAAAATGCCAAAGGTGAAGAAAAAGAGCGTATTCAACTCTATGAAGGGATGATTATCGCCGTAAAACACGGAAATGGGCCAAGTTCTACCATTACCGTACGAAAAATGTCCAAAGGGTTTGGGGTAGAAAAAATCTTCCCAGTACATTCCCCGGTAGTAGAAAAAATTGAACTTGTCCGACAAATGCGGGTAAATCGCGCAAAAGGCTTCTTCCTCAGAGATCACAAGAAAAAACTCAGAGAAGTGAAGAAGAAAGGAACTCCTACGGTAAAAAAACAAGAAAGCAAGAAAGTTGAATCTCAAAAGGAAGAAAAGCCAAAAATGGCTGAAGAGAAGAAATAATCTAAAATAAGCAAAAAAATCCTGCAAACAGCAGGATTTTTTATTATTGGGTCATGGCACGAAGTTTCATCTTCCGGGGAGCTGTGGAGACAAGTAAGTTGTTTGTTTGAACTGAGTATTCCTCTTGACAACAGAGCAAAAAAAAGATACATTCCACCGTTATGTCATAGTGGACACAAATGTGTCATATTGGATGGCATATGTTCTTTACATCCCGCTTTCATGCGGGTGTTTGCGGTCTAAAAATAAACCACAAATATCCGCGTGAAAGCCACAGAGCTACACGCAGAGTTCTGGTTGTAATGACCAATAACCCCAGCACAAAAGAGGGCAAGAACATGACCACCAACAACACCAACGACCGCACCCCCACCATCAACGACCTCACCACCATCAGCACCCGCGATGATGTCCGGGCCGTCGTCGACGGTCCGGAGAGGGCTAAGGTGGTTCGCCATCTCAGTGAGGATCTCGGCCTCGAGGCGATTTTCACCGACGCTCTCGTCTTCATCATGATCACGATCGCCGTGATCTTCGAGAAGAAGAGCCCTCCTCTCCCTGTGCTGGAGCGGCAGGATTTCGATTACATCGATGACAACACCATTCTCATGATGGTGAACGGTCTCGACGAGGGGTACACCCCTACCAACAAGGACGACGCCATCGACTTCATCCTCTCCGCCGCCAACAAGCGGCGGGATGAGGTGCTCGCCGTCAACCCCCCGTCGTCGGAGATTGTGGAACTCGCCCGTTCGGGCGAGATGCTCGCAGTCTCCCGCGACACGAGCGGAGGAATGCCCACCCGTGGGCATTCCGTGGAAGAAGAAGTTCATACTCGGGATACCCTCCTCGTCATCAGCGCCAAGGATCTCCTCAGTGAGGCAGGACTTGGCGACGAGGTGACGCAATCGCGTCCTGTAACCATCCGTCACGATCCTACTCCGATGGTGGTCAGTGAGGACGAAACTCTCCGAAATGTCGAGATCCCCTTGGGGATCGATGACAAGCCGACGTCCGAGCCGGAGGAGGACAACGTCTACTTCCGTGCGCCAACTCCGGAAGATCCGTTCTTCCGGGTTAGGCGCACACCAGATCCTATGCCCGAGCCCGTGCCCGAGCCCACGCCGCGCTTCACTTTCGGAAGCGCAAAGGACATCGGCCTGGTCTACGCGGAGATGCAGGACGACCTCACGGTCGTCGACTCTGCCGGTGACGGCAGCAGCATCTTCACGTTCCTCGCCGACGGCTGCAGCAACCCCCCTGGCGGCGCTCGCGCCGCCCAGGTGGCCGTTCAGGCTGCCGTCGAAAAAATGGACAACCGTGGGGGGGATCGCGAGATCCCCAGGCACATGCCCGAGATCATTCTCGAGGAGGTCCACGGTGCGGTCAAGGCTGACCGCACCGCCGGCGCCACGACGTTCTTGTTGGGGCTCTTCTTGCCTCAGGGTGTTCTCCTCGGATCTTCCGGGGATTCCTTCATCTTTCACTTCCGTCCGTCGACTGGTAAGCTCTCAGTGTTGAACGCGATGCCCAACATCGTGTATAACCACTGGTACGGTGAACTGTCGGCAGATATGAGCGAGGAAGAGCGCCACAAGGATGTGGCGGAGAAGGCTTGGATAATGTTCTACAAGGCAAGGGTCGAGGGGCGTCAGCCCCAGGGGAAGATCGACGCCCTCGTTTGCGTCCCCGGGATGCGGTCGATGAACAGCAGCGACCGCGCGGTCACCTACCGCGCCGGTGACGTGTTCGTGTTCTGCAGCGACGGTCTCCCCGACATGCTCGGGGACGACTTCACTCCCATCTTCAACATCCTCAAGAGCGAGGCCGACCCGCAACGGGCGGCCGAGCTCCTCGTCGAACTCGCAAACGATCGGGGCGGCAGGGACAACATCAGTGTCATCGTGGTGCAATGCCACGCCGACGCCGATAAGTCCCACGCCACAGCCCCTCTCTTCGCCGAGCCCCGCCCGGCTCCCAACCCGTACTTCAGCCCCCAGGGGCAGAAGAAGGTGAAGGAGCTTGAGCAGCGGCTCAAGCGGGAGAAGCTTCGATTCGAGGCGGAAAAACGGGCCGACGAGATCGCCAGCCAGGGGGCAAACACCACCATCATGCCTGGCGACGACGGCCCCGTCGACTACCGTCGTGGCAAGGATTCCACTCAAGCCATCGACATCTCGGCGTTCCAGTCGGGAAGCGCGCCCACTACCTCGCCTCCTATCGTCAACGTGCCCCCCAATCCGCCTGCACCCCAGGATTCGCGAGTGAGCCAGGGCAAGCAGCAGCGCGTTTTGAAGACGCGGCAGATGGATGTCACCGAGGATGATTTCGCCGCCTCTGGACTCAACAGCCAGTTCAAGCGTCAGGCTGCCGCCGCTCTCGTGGCGGCAGCGATCGTCCTGACCCTCCTCGCGCTCGCGTTCATGACGCGGTCGCCGGATTGCAACACCTATCGCTGGAGCTACCTCGGCGGCGTGATCAACAACGGCAGCCTCACCGCTGTCGAGGTCGATCACTACTGTGTCGAGAAATCGGCAAAAAAGTAGACCCGTCGTCGTAGCTCTGTTCCTTTTCCCCCTTCGCCATCATCATTCCGATGATCCCCCAGGCGAAGGGGACATTCACTGTGAAAGAAAAACAATTGTTTGTCGTCACAGCAGATGTTGAAAAAAATTTACCCTTTTCCAAACCTGTCTACCAAGCAAGATACAAGCTGGGTAAGGGATTGATGTGCGATTATCCCCCTCCTTACCAAGGAGGGGCTAGGGGAGGTTATGCGATTATACCCCCTCTAACTCCCCCTTAGAAAGGGGGAGGACAGCTCAATATCCTTGACAAATCCATGTCATCATGATAAAGGTATTTGATACACTTTTGTGTTCAGATCAGTTCATTACAACCGTGTTAGGCACAAATGATTTTACTATCATTAGCAAAATCATTCGTGTTTAACACGAATTCCCACAATCAACCACCCTCATGCTCACAAGGAGCAAAAAATGAACGACCTCATCAAGTACTTCTTCACCGCTTTCGCCATCATCATCGGTATGCTCGGTTGGACCCTCTGGGCTTTCAACGGTGACGACGTGTTCGCCGCGGAGCGCCTCAAGGCGCTCCAGCAGGCGACCATGACCGAGGCGGACTTCGCGGAGATCACCGGCGCCAAGCCTGACCCCGACGCTATCGAGAAGATCACCGGCCGCGTCAACGTCATCATGGCGTTCAAGGACACGGTCAACGAGAACAACCTCCTCAAAAAGCAAAACAAGATGCTCGAGGAGGAGCTCGACAGACTCAAGAAGAAGGCCAAGCCCGACAAGGACGCCGCGATCTCCAAAATCGACTGCGACGACAAGATCGTCGCAGCAATCGAGGACCGAGACACGGAGATTGCCCGACTCGAGGGTGAGGCCGACAAGATGGCGTTGCGAATGGCGGACTTGGAGCAAAAAAATTCAGCTCCCGTCCCTGTCGCCGTCGCCAAGGTCAAAAAGCCTCGGAGGCACCACCAGGACGAGAGCGCCTGCGTCGACCAGCTCGGTACCTGCTACACCAAGGTTTCCTCCCTCGAAGAAAAGATCAAAGAGGTCGAGGAGGCAAGGCAGGAAGCCGAGCGCAAACGCGCCGCCGCCGAGGCAGAGCGCGATGCCGCGCTTCAGCAGTTGAACGATGAGCGAGTTAAAAGGATCGAAGCCGAGACGAGGTTGAAAGACCTCGAGGCCAAGATCGACGGCAGAAGCGGCGAGGTTATGAAAACCCCGCGAATGCCCAACGGCTCGCCAGTGTTCTGTGATTTGATGAGTTCCGCCAACGGTCACCCGCTGACCTTCGGCGCCGGTCCCCCGGGACCACCTCTCGCCATGAGGTAAAACGGCACCAGATGACCCCGCGCGTACTCCCTACGCCAGCGGACCAGCGTCATCTCCTGCAGCGCTTCTTTGAAGCGAACAGGGTTACCAAGATTGTGGTAAGAGGGAGAGGGAGGTGCGAGTAGAGACAACTCCTCGCACCTCCCAGACAGTGAGTCGCGGCTGCGCATTGTGCACACCAGCAGCACTCACTAATTGTCTTTGTCTATAAGAATATTCTTGTACCCAAAGACAAACCCCGTATCAATATTGATACGGGGTTTTTTTATGCTCCAATATGTCATCCTGAGCGAAACGAAGTGAAGTCGAAGGATCTCGATGTATTTAAATTATACCTTGCTAATACGAGATCCTTCGACTTCATTCGTCGTTTTACTCCTCCTTTCGCTCAGGATGACATACGAGAGTATGGTCCTCAAATAGTTCAGTTTTGTTTATTTTCCAAAAAGTCGATTCCAAAATCCTTTTTTTTGCTTGCCCCCATCTGTTTTCGATGGTGGCTGTTCAACTGCAGAAGTATCAATAACTTCCGTAGGCGGCACATTCTTGATTTGTTCTTGGAGAAGTTCTGCCTGGCGTGCATCCTGTGTCTCTGCCGCTAAACGCGCCCTTCTCTCATCCATTTGCTGAAGAAACTCCGGAGTAATAGGTATCCCTCGTGCATGTTTTATTTCATTTCTTTTTTTTTCGGATTCTTCTTCCTCACGACGTTTTTTATCTGCGGCAACCTTCTTGTCATATCCTGCTCTAATTTCTGGAGTAATCGTTAGTTCTCGTGCATGAGTTTTATCACTACCTGTTTGTTCATTCTCATCATTACCTGATACTTGTTCTTGTCCTTGCTTTCGTATTCTCTCTAGCTCAGGTCCAAGGTTTTTTGTTTCTCCCATATAAAGGTATAAAAATAGATATATCAATATAGTAGCATAATAGAAAAAAACAAAAACCCCGACCTCTTGATCGGATTTTTAACAAAGGGATATTTTAGTTTTTCTTGTCCTTGCTTTCTCGTAATATTACTTTTTTGCTTTTTTATTTTTTTGTTTTAGGGCATTCTTGTTTCCTTGCTTTCTTGCCAATAGCACCTTCAAATATTTTCCCGTAAAACTTTCCTTCACATTTGCCACATCTTTTGGCGTCCCTTGCGCACATACCTCACCACCACGCTTTCCGCCTTCCGGCCCAAGATCAATCACCCAATCCGCACATTTTATCACATCAAGATTATGCTCAATTGTTAACACGGTATTTCCTTTATCCACCAATTTTTGAAGTACATGCAAGAGCCGTTTAATATCATCAAAATGCAATCCCGTTGTTGGCTCATCCAAAATATACAACGTCTTTCCCGTCGCTCGACGAGATAATTCTGTCGCCAACTTAATTCGTTGAGCCTCACCACCAGAGAGCGTGGTTGCTGGTTGACCTAAATGTAAATACCCAAGTCCAACATCACGAAGCACCGCAACCTTATCTGCAATCGCCGGCACATCAGAAAAAAACTTGGCAGACTCCTCAATCGTCATATTGAGTACATCTGCAATTGTCTGTTGGCGATATTTAATTTCAAGCGCTTCTTTATTATATCGTTTTCCTTCACACTCCGGACACTCCACAAAAACATCAGTCAAAAATTGCATCGGAATCCGAATATATCCTTCACCACTACACGCTTCACATCGTCCGCCACCTTTTACATTAAAACTAAACATCCCCGCACTATAGCCGCGAAGTGTCGCTTCTTGTGTACTCGCAAATAAATCACGAATCACAGTAAATACTCCCGTATACGTTGCGGGGTTGCTGCGTGGTGTTCTGCCAATCGGCGTTTGGTCAATAGAAATAACTTTATTAACATTAGTAATACCAATAATCTTTTTATGTGCACCCGGTTCGCTTTTTGCTCGGTAAAAATACTTTGCAAGTGCCTTACTCAAAATATGTGTAATAAGCGTTGACTTTCCAGAACCAGATACTCCCGTCACCGCCACCAATGTTCCAAGCGGAATAGACACATCAATATTTTTCAAATTATTTGATGTCGCACCAATAATACTAATTGTTTTGCCATTTCCTTTCCGCAATGTTTTTGGCGGATCAATCGTCATCTCTCCACTCAAATATTGTCCAGTCAACGAATTTTTTGATTGCTTAATTTTGCTTACAGGACCTTCCGCAATAATTTCTCCACCATACACACCAGCCGCCGGTCCTACATCCACCACATGATCTGCCGCCGCCATCATTTCCTCATCATGTTCCACCACAATTACGGTATTTCCCAAATCACGAAGTTCTTTAAGGGTATGAATGAGTTTTTCATTATCTTTTGTATGCAATCCAATAGACGGCTCATCCAAAATATAAATCACATCAGTAAGCCCCGTAGACAATTGCGTTGACAAGCGAATTCGTTGCGCCTCACCACCAGACAGCGTAGACACCGCTCGGTCAAGTGTTAAATAATATAAGCCAACATTCATTAAATGATGCAATCTTCCGGCAATTTCTTTCACCACGCCATCAGCAATCAAGCGGTCATTCGTAGTGCATGCCATGTATAGCGATCCTTTCTTTTTCATATACGCTTCAAAGAAATCACTTGCTTCTTCAATACTCATCTCTGCAATATCTGCAATAGATAACTCACCAATTTTTACCGCAAGTGAGGTTGCCTTCAATCGTTTTCCAACACAGACAGGACACTCATCTTCACGCATGTATTGTTCAATTTCTTTTCGAATATATTCAGAAGTTGTTGTGGCATGGCGTGTGGTTAAATCAGGAATCACGCCTTCAAAATGAACAGACTTTCCTTCAACCGTATACGTGAGTCCATCAGTACCAAACAACAACAGATCCATGTGTTTTTTTGATAATTCTTTCACCGGAGTATCAACAGAAAATCCATGTGTATCCGCAACCGTCTGCAGTAATTTTTGATAGTAGGATTGATTGCCAACAATACGAGTCCATGGTTGCACCGCACCTTCTGCCAATGTTAATCGAGGATTAGGAATAATGAGCTCTGGATTAATATTGAGCGTATAGCCAAGCCCGGTACATCGAGGACATGCACCATAGGGACTATTAAAACTAAATGATCGTGGTTCCACCGTATCAAATTGTCTTTTAGAATGGGAACAATAGGGATACGTGGTGTATTGATATTCTTCACCACTATCCTCATCAACAATAACAATTTCTCCATTTCCAAGATCAAGTGCCTTATCAATAAATGGCGCAATTTGTTGTTTTTTATGATCAGTCACTCGCAAAACAAGAATATCAATATCATAGGTGGTGGCTTCTTTTTTCAATATCGTTTTCAATTGATTAAGAGGAATGTCCATGCCATTAATCCGCACCCCTTGGCAATCTACCGGTTCCACACGAGACAATACTTCTTTTGCTTTCAGCTGTTGTCCTTTAATAATTGGCGCATAAATCGCCAAATGAGTACTCGTTCTTGCCAACTTCCGAATCTGTTCAATAATATCTCCCGGACTGTATTGAGTAACTTGTTCATTTGTTTCTGGACAATATTGTATACCAATACGCGCAAATAAAAGACGGAGAAAATCATAAATCTCCGTTGTTGTTCCCACCGTTGATCGTGGGTTTCGTGAGGTATTTTTTTGATCAATCGCAATAGTAGGGGACAAACCAGTGATTTCATCCACATCCGGCTTATCCTGCACATCCATAAACTGACGTGCATATGCATTCAAACTTTCAGCATATCGCCGTTGCCCTTCGGCATAGATGGTGTCAAAAGCAAGAGAAGATTTTCCTGAACCAGACAAACCAGTAATAACCGTTAGTTTATTTTTAGGAATAGAGAGGGAAACATTCTTCAAATTATTTACCCGACAATTGGTAATGCGAATTGAATTGTATGACATAAATATTATTGATATTCAAAACAATCAGTATCATCCTCAACGAGGTCGATATTGTCGATTGCTGGAAAAGCCAATCGAGTAATATGTATATCACAAGTAAAGCCTTTTTTCAACTCTTCGAGGCTAAATAAGTGTTTAGTAAAGTCTGGGCGAAGAACCAGTTTCTTCAGGGTCTTCGGATCTGATATCGCCGAACAAGAACAATACTGGACACCAAGGTCGCCAGTACAATCGGCCACCCCACCTCCTTGAAGCACAGAAAACGCACGTAAAGACAAATTTTCTGCACAACTATGAGAGGTTGTTTGGTCAGAGGTATCAAATGATTTTCCAATGGCATGCCAATCATCGATACCCGTTGTGAGAGCTCCTCCCGCAGAACCAAGCCCACTTCCTTCATCATTAATTTCCCCTCCCAAAAAAAATCCCACCAATCCATCGCCGTACGTCCTGCAAGCATTGTCAATCTGTGTGGAATACCAAAATTGATATGTTTGTGGTTGATCTTTTGGTGTTTGCCTGTTTTCCTGCAGCACATCTATTTCATCAATTTGTTCCAGTCGTCCATTTTTACATACGGCAATAAGTTGCAAATTATTATCAATAATATGTTCAGAGAATTCGGAAGCACTTTCTGAATTAATCGCCGTAATTTTTCCGCTCAACAGTCCAGGCTTGCATGCGCGTTTTCCATCCAAAAGAGGCACGCACGTTTCTCCATCAGTAGGGCAAGAAAGACCTATACATTGATTATTACTAGCATTAGCTAGTATATATGTTCTTCCACAGAGAGCCTCCTCCGCTTTAATTTGCGCCCCATCTGCTGTTTCTGAAACAGATTGTCCTACATTATCATTACACTGAACACTCGACAGAGCAATTTGGTTAATCATCCATGTCTGCGGTAAACGAAAATGTATCAAGTAGGGATTAATTTGATAGAGAAGCGTAATAGAAAAAATACCAATAGCTAATCCAATCAAGGCATTTTTAATACGCGATTTAGCTTGGTTTATACTCTGTTGTTGGTCACCTGTACCCGTGGTTAGAATATTTCCGGGGAGCATCCACTGAACTCCTCCAACAATAATCATAATGGTAGACAACAGCACAATTGCGGCAATCCCAAAACGAAATATCGTTTGAATATAATCACCAACATTGGCAAACACACGAACTCCACCAATAGAAATAGTGGTTCGTACTTGCGTATCTGGATTACAAAAGCCCACAGCAGTACCATGAGCATCGGTTTCTCCTTGGCACGCCTGCGCGGTTTCTCGTGATTGATAAAATCCGCTAGGATCGCCATTGCGTGCCGCAACACAATCATTGACCGTAAAACATCGCGTATCAATTTGTGCCGCAACAAAAGTAGGGGAGAAGAACACCCCTACCAGAATAATCAACAGGATTACTGTTGTAATTGTTCGAGAATAAATGCGTCCCATAATTCTTCACTGATTACTCCTTCTATTTTCTTTGTCCCCACAAAATAGGTGGGAGTTCCTCGAACGCCAAGAGATGCCGCATCAAGAATGTCTTGTTGAATATCTTTGGCATGGTCTTTTTGATCATAACAGCGTTGAAATGTTGGGACATCAATTCCTATGTGCTCGGCATATCCTAAATACGCTTCATCAGAAAGTTGAAGTAACGTAAACAATTTATGGTAATACTCCCAAAATTTTCCTTGACTATGCGCGCAAGTCGCTGCAAGTGCCGCAGGTCCCGCATTGGGATGAATATTTGTAAGCGGTAAATGTTTAAAAACGACATACACTGCACTCCCGTACTTATCAATAACCGTATTAAACGTTTCATAACTTTGTTGACAAAAAGGGCATTCAAAATCAATAAACGCAATAATAGTCACAGGTGATTGGGGGTTCCCTAAGGTTGGGTTGTGAGATCGGATAACCTCAGCGAGCTGTTCTTCTGTTACCGTAACATCACTTGTCCCCGATACTTGGGAAAATTGGTTGGTAATACTTTTTTGAAATTGTTTTGCTAACGCAGTTCTGTCCCCATATTGAATTTGCCAAATATAATAACCCACAGCCAGCATAAATCCAACAAGGATTACCCCAAAAATACCAAAAAAAATCCACAAAATAGGATTTGGCTTTTTCTGTGAGGGAGAAGGAAGAGGAGGAGAAAAAGAAGAAGGCATACAAAAAAAATAAACTGAACACAATATATCTCAAGTATAGCATAAACAGGAAAGGAAAGAGAATGAGTTGTAGGTAGAATAAGCCATAAGTAAGCAGCCATCCTGAAGAGTCCACAGGACAGCGTACGGTTCTCGTGTCATCAAGATTTTTGCCTATCAGCTCTATTATGTCTTTATTTTGCTGCCGCTTTTCGTGTATCTGCTTGACAAATACCTCTATTTAGCATAATATCTAGCCATATTAATTATCCCTCACTATCTCTTTTGTATTCCTCTATTCAACCATTTGAATAGCCTGAGATAGGAGGCACAAGGAACACACATATGAAGATCCCTTCTCTAGAAGAGATGCTGAAGGCCGGAGTTCACTTCGGACACAGTGCATCACGATGGCATCCAAAGATGAAGCCATACATTTTTACCGTAAGACATGGCGTTCACGTCATTGATCTAGAAAAAACACAAGAATTACTTGCGTCAACGCTTACTCAAGTAAAAGAACTTTCTGCACAAGGAAAAGAAATTCTTTTTGTGACAACCAAACCACAAGCACGAGACATCGTAAAAGCAGCTGCCCTATCATGTGGCGCGCCATACCTTGTTGATCGATGGATTGGTGGATTGCTTACAAACTTTCAAGAAATCAAAAAATTGATTCAAAACTACAACAAACTCAAAGAACAACAAGCAAACGGAGAGCTTGAAAAATATACCAAAAAAGAACAGCTAGCTATTGCTAAGCAATTAGAAAAAATGGATCAAAACCTCGCTGGACTTGCAGGGCTCAAAAAAATGCCAGAAGCCTTATTTATTCCATCAATGCAACGAGAAAAAACTGCTGTTATTGAAGCAAATCGAACAGGAGTTGAAATCATCGCGGTATGTGATACAAACGCAAATCCAGATAAAGCCGACTACATCATCCCAGCAAATGACGATGCTGTAAAAGCAATTCGTCTTATCACCGATCTTATCGCCGCTGCGGTAAACGAAGGAAAAACAGAATACGAAAGCAAACAAGCTGTCGGACAAAAAAAAGCATAACGAGTATGTCATGCTGATTATACGTCAGCATCTTTTCTAAAGAGGCAATAGTGTCAAAGATCCTGAAACATATTTCAGGATGACAATAATATTCTTTAATCGTATTTCAAATATATTATGTCAATTAGTACCGCAGACATCGCAAAACTTCGATCACAAACTGGAGCAGGAATGCTCGATTGTAAAAAAGCACTCGACGAGTCAAATGGAGACATGGAAAAAGCACTTGATTGGCTTCGAAAACGAGGCATTGCAAAAGCGGCAAAACGTGCCGATAAAGTAACAGCAGAAGGTGCTGTTGCAAGTTACATTCATGGTGGTGGAAAAGTAGGTGTATTGGTAGAAGTAAACTGTGAAACAGATTTCGTCGCCAAAAACGAAAATTTCCAAGACATTGTAAACGGTATCACACTGCATATCGCTGCGTCTGCTCCAAAATATCTTTCTCGAAATGAAGTACCAGCAGAAGCCGTGGAAAAAGAAAAAGATATATACCGTGAACAAATGAAAAATGAAGGGAAACCAGCAGACATTATTGAAAAAATTATTGACGGAAAACTTGATAAATTTTACAGTGAAATGTGTCTCCTCGAACAACCATTCATCAAAGATGAAGACTTGACTATCGAAGAAATGCTTATCAAAAAAACTGGTGAAATTGGAGAAAAAATCTCTATCCGACGCTTTGCTCGCTATGAACTTGGTGAAGGAATCGAAAAATCAAGCAAAAATTTTGCCGAAGAAGTAGAAGAACAAATTTCGTAATAATCGTGCTCATCACGATAACAACAAAAAAGCCCAGCAACTCGCTGGGCTTTTTTTGTAGACATAAAAAATGAGAAGATGATAGATTATTATTGCCTCTTCATGCTATCCCGCTTACCGCTTTTTGTAGAGTATGCTAAAATATTCGTATAATAATACCCTATAAGTATATCCCTATGTCCACGAAAAAAAGAACCCTCCGTATTGCCATCAATGGCTTTGGTCGTATTGGCCGTCATGCCTGCAAAGTTGCCCTGGAAAAAAGGGGAATAGACGTTGTTGCCATTAATGATCTTACTGA
>Ga0100378_1002940_pt1 | contig 16636 bp, 21 predicted proteins | sample CryGeymeta201502_FD_81535 | JGI IMG/M metagenome (GOLD analysis project Ga0100378, IMG submission 81535) | Groundwater microbial communities from Crystal Geyser aquifers in Utah, USA - Crystal Geyser metaG 2015-02 | ecosystem: Environmental > Aquatic > Deep subsurface > Groundwater | place: USA...
ATTTGTCCAACTGATTTTCCGTATTTTTTTGCTGCATCTTTCACTACTTGCTCTTCTAATAAATTTAGAGTAGTCCCATTAAAGTTTGTTCAGTATTTCCAGTTGAAATGTTTATAACTTTTATAGTTTTGTCATCACTGCAACTTGCAATTCGGTCATTGTCTAATTTTATAATTTTGTTAATACAGCCGCTGTGATTTTTTAAAGTTTTTAAATAATTACCGCTATTTGGGTCCCAAACTTTGATCCTGGTATCGTTACTTCCACTAATTAATGAGTTATTATTCAGTTGCATTAAACATTTCACAGTATCACCATGACCATTTAGTGTCTTCAAACATATAGCTTCATTTATGTTCCATATTTTAATAGATTTATCTCTACTTCCACTTGCTATAAGTATAATTACAATCTTTTTATCGATATTTTCAGCATCTCCATTAACATAAACCAAGTTAACCAAATTAGTTAAACAATTAACAGTATCGCTATGACCTTTTAAAGTTTTTAAGCATTTTAACGAAATTAAACTCCAAATTTTAATCGTTTCATCATCACTCGCACTAGCAATTAAGTTATCATTTAACTGAATAAGTGAATTTACAGAATAATCATGCCCAACTAAGCTTCTTACTTTTTTGTTAATGTTATAATATTCCTTAGTAATTATTGTAATTAAATATTTGTTCTTTATCTTTTTAAGAATGTTAAATTTGTATTCTATGTATTTCAATGCTTGACTTAAGCATCTTTTAGAAAATTTATTGAAATTTAAGCTTGCCATTAATTTGAATATATGAATTATGTAAAAATTGCGTTATAATATATTATATTAATTATAATTTTATTATACATAATTGTAATTTTTTAAATATAAAATTACTAAGGAATTTAGTTTAATATAAATTAATATACTTAATATCACCATTACAAACTCTAAACTTTAATTTAATTTTAATATAATTATACTAAATTATTTATTATATATAGTATTAAATACAACATTAATAATATTACTTCTTTAAATGTTGTTACTTGAAAATGATGTAACTTGTGATTTGTTCGATTCAAATGAAGATGACTCTTTTTTTGCAAATAAATCCGCTCTTCTACCGTTTTCACAATTAGATAAAACACAGAAATCGCATCCACAGAAAGATTTTACTAAATCCTCAACTCAGGTTTCCTTTACAAATAAATTTGATTTGGCTACTTTTCAAAGTATTAAAAATTCGTTTCCGTTCATATTTAAAATAACTTATCCTGATGAATTCTTTAATAAAGTCTATCTAAAGAAATACCACTCAATAATTGGAACAGAAAAACACGACGCTAAAGAATTAGTATGTTTTGCTCACATCGACATTGACAAAAAATCAAAACTAGCAAAAATAATAACTTTAGGAGTTCTAAGAGAGTATCAAGGAAAGAAATTCGGAACACAATTATTAAAAAAAGTAATAGAAGAACTAATAATGATTGGAATAAACGAAGTAAGCTTAATAGTTCAGTGTACAAATCAAGTCGCAGTTAATTTATATTTAAAAAATGACTTCATAGTAGACAAAGAACTTGAAAACTATTACAATTTAAGTACAGCCGAAGAAAATAAAGCATACTTAATGAAGAGAATATTATGTGATAAAGACCAACTTAACGATAGTCATTTAAAAATAAAGCTTTATAATAAAAAACATACAAATTGGGTTGATTTCTTTAATACAAGTTCAGCATAGAAAATAATAATATAAATGAAGTAAAAGTAAAAATGTATTATAGAAATAAATTTGTGATAGAGATATTAGATTTTAGATGCTTTAAAGCTTAGGTTAATTTTAATTTTGCAATAAGTATATATTAATTTGTTTATATATATTTTGTTTTGATTTATTTTGTTATAAATTAATTGTAATTGTTAATAAATAAATGTTTAATAATTGTTAATATTTAATTTTTGTTGTAATATTATTTGATTTGAATTTATATTTTATATTAATTTATTCAAAATATTAAATAAACATTAAACTATATTACAATTCATACATATTCATACATAACTTGCTTACTTCTTACAAATTCTTTACTTTTTTATCTTTTCTAATATTTTTTTTGATTTTATTATGTTTAATTCAAATTGTCTATTTTTATAATTTTTATAGTCCTTCAATTCATTTAATTCAGATTGACTAACATTTGCCAAATATTCTTCTGAAAATACAACGTCTCTTCGATTAAAATCATTAAAATTAATCTTATTCCCGTTAGTATTACCATATGTATTACCATAATTATTCTCATTATTATTTCCATTTAAAATATCAATTGATTGAGATATAGCTCTTGGAAGATGAAAACGCTTTACTCCATTATTAATATTATTGGCAGTGTTAACTTTTTCTCCTCCTTTACAAGAATATATCCAGCTATTTAAACATAAAACAAAACATGGAATTTGAAAAACAGAGTTGAGCCAAGTAAACAATTTGAAGATTGAAACTGAACTTTCATTATTAGAAATACATTTGACACAAATTGACATTTGAATTAGCCATGAATTTGCTAATGAAATAAGAATAGTAATCGCTAAAATTACACAAAACTAATTTATATTAAGTATAATAAATATATATACTTACTATATTTATAACAAGTCTAAAATTTTTGAAGAAAGCAATATAACCTAATATAGTCGATAGAAAAACAACAAATCCGAAGAAAATCATCACGTCTAAAAGAGGTTTATCAGCTAAAATTGGTTCAGGTTTATCTAATAGTGTAATACTAATAACTACTGAAGCAAAAGAAGAAACCTGACTATAATTATAATTTAAATATACAGAATGCAAAACAGTAAATAATAGTCCGACTATTTTAAAGATTCTAGGATTAACTTTACACATTTTTATTAATTTATTTAATTTCAACTTTTAATTTACTACATAAAATATATTAAAATTTGGGGTTAATAATTATATTATCATATATAATTTTATTTTATTTTCATTAGCAATCCTTTCTAGCTCAACGGTTAGAGCGTTGGTATTAGAAGTATTGGTCGTGGGTTCAAATCCCACCTAGAAGCGACTCTAGTAGCTCAGTGGTAGAGCGATATTCCCACCGATGGTTGAAGGTTCGAATCCTTCGAGAGGGTTTTTGTATTAATATAATAAGTGAAATTGTTTAACAATCTAACAGAATTGGAGGAATTATTATTGTATTGGTAAAGGTGTAATCATTTCCTTGAATTTAGTTTGATAATATAACCTTTACTCTTTAATATTCAATTAAATAAAATTTTATTAAGTTATTATAATAACTTTTATTATTAATTTTTTAATCAATAATTAATTAAATAAAATAATTTATATTAATGATGAAAAGTAGCTACTCAGCTGAAGTTTTACCTGATGACTATTCACAATATGATTTATCTTTTAAGATTATAGTTATAGGAGATTCTGGTGTTGGAAAGTCATGCCTTACATTAAAAGCTACTAAAAATGTTTTTGAGGAAAATTATAATGCAACTGTAGGATTTGAATTTTGTACTTTTAATGTAAGAATGGACGGAAAAGTAATCAAACTACAAATTTGGGATACATGCGGACAAGAAACATATAGATCTTTAATAACGAATTTTTATAAAAACTCTTCGTTAGCTTTTATGGTATATGCAATTAATGAGTATAATATATTTTAATATTTTAAAATATAGTAAAGACAGTTTTAACAATATTGACATTTGGCTAAAAGAACTAAGAACAAATTCAAATCCAGATGTGAAAGTATTTTTAATTGGAAATAAAGCTGATTTGGAAGATAAGTAAATATTACATTTATCATATATTTATCAAACATTTATTATAATCTAATATAATTCTTTTATAATAGGAGAAAAGTAGATAAAAATCTCGCATTAGAATTTAAAGATGATAATAAATTACATTATTTCACAGAAACCTCTGCTAAAACAGGTTTTAATTCAAAAGAAGTAATGATTTAAACTTTTATATATTTTAATAATTAAAAAGGTATTTATAGAAGCTGCAACAATTCTATACAATGATTATATCGCTTATAAAGAAAAAGCTGAATCTGTATATATTTAATTATAATTTTTTATCATTTAACGAAAGAGAACAACATCAAGAGCAAGTTTAGATTCTTTTGGAAATAGATTTACAAGTAATAATAGAATACAATCTCAAAAATTACAAAAAGAGTCAGAAAAAAAGAATAAAGAAGGATGTAAATGTTAGTTGTTAGTAATTCATTGAAGAAAATTATAAATTTTAGCAGTCTTGATAGCAGATAAAATAATATAAATTACTTATTAAAATTAGTAATTAGTAAAAATTTATTGTTGTGTATTATTCAATTTATTAGTATATTTATTTATATTTTTGAATATTGTTTATTTATTGATAAATGTTTAATTTATTTAAATTAGAATTAGAATATAATATATAAGTATGGCAAAACATCATCCAGATTTAATTATGTGCAGAAAGCAACCTGGAATAGCAATAGGTAGATTATGTGATAAATGTGATGGAAGATGTGTTATTTGTGATTCTTATGTAAGACCATGTACTCTAGTTAAAATATGTGATGAATGTAATTTTGGTAGTTTCCAAGTAAGAAATTTTAAATTTTATTAATTGTTAATTAATATAGGGAAGATGTGTAATTTGTGGAGGACCAGGAATAAGTGATGCATATTATTGCAAAGAATGTGTACAATTAGAAAAAGATGTAATATATTTACTTATTATAATTTATAACTTATAATTTATAATTTATAATATTTAGCGTGATGGTTGTCCTAAAATTGTAAATCTTGGATCAGCTAAAACTGATATGTTTTACGAACGGAAGAAATATGGATTTGCAAAATAACATTGATAACTAGTAATTCGATATAAATGATCTCACTTACATTATAAACTTTGAATGAATACTCCAGAATAAAATTATGTATATTTACTTAATATAGTTAATTAATAAAAAGCAATTTAAAATTCATTTATCATATAATTCAAAATATTCGTTAAATTAAAAAAATTAAAATTACATTATAACTAATGTCATAATAATCATAATTATTTATCAAATATCATAGACATCAATATAAGTATTTTCTTAAGAGTAATTATCATATTTACTTTATGTATTTCTATACAAATTCTCCATTTTTACTCTCATTTTTGAATTATCATCTAAATTTGCAAAAAACTCATTTAAATCTATTTGCGAAGACATTTCCCAAATTTTTAGAAATCTTGCTAAATATCTAGTTCGTATACTTTGTTGATAAAACATATTCAAATCTTTTAAGTCTTTAGGTTTGTGTCCTTTTGACTTTTCATTCAAAACTGTATTTGCATATATTGATATAAAACATATAAATGGTGCCATAGCAATCATTACTTTTTCTCTTTTTATTTTAGGAGATGTCATTTCTTCGATTTCCATTAATAAATCTGCTTTAATAGTAGTACTTGATGTATATGAAAGCATTATAATTGCCCATATAATATACTTAAAATTATTTTCGAATACATGTTGAGGGGCTGATTTCCATAAATCAAAATGAATTAAATCATAACGACCATCATCACTTTTAATATATTCTTTTATAAAGTCGTCGTATGTATTTGTAGATAATTCTTTTAATTTTTTTATGAAATCAGGATCTAAGAGGAAATTCTTTTTCACAATTAATAAGCTGTCAAAATAATCATCTACATAGGCTTGTGCTTCTGATCTTTCACAATAACAAAAATAATTATTATTACCCATAGCTTTTTATTTTATACATTTTATTTTATTTTTTATAATGTTTAAATAGAAATAACTAAAATAATAACTAATAATAAAAGTGTATTAAATTAATATAACTGATTAAAGTATTAAAATAAAGTTAGTAAATTTGTTAAGTAAGTTAAATTATTTATTTAGTTATAGTAAAATTATTAAAGCAACTAAGAGTCCCATAAAACAGTAAGATAATAAGCTAGCTGAAACTGTAATAAAAACTGCAGCGTTTGTTTTGCAAGGGATAGTTGTTCCAAAAGTAGAGTCTAAAATTTCAAATCTGAAAGTTCTTCCTGGAATTAACATACTAGTTAAGAAGTTGTTAGGGTAATTAGGATAATATAATGAGTTAATAGAACCAAACATGCTAATCCAAAGGTCATAAATTTCTTGAGTAAAAGTGTTAGTAGTATTGTCATTTGCAGTAAAGTAATCAGCAAGTTTCTTTAAATTATTTACATAAATTTCAAACTCAGTCCAAGATAATATTTTTCCTTTTCCATAAGAATTCCAAGCTTTTGTAAAGTTAACAACAACTGCGTCAATTTTGTAATCCTTAACAAAGTTAACAAAAGGAATTAAAGGTTTATACTGTTCAGGTAAATTTGTAAGATCATCTATAGTCGCTTTTCCACCACTCAAACTCTTAACAGCATCTGCTACTTGTTGTTTAAGTTTAATAGCTTCAGTTATATCCCCACTCGCAGTTAATCCAGTGATATCAGTGGCAAGCCAGGCTTTTAATGAATGGGAATCATTGTAACTTTGGTAAATTCTATACCCAGCTCCGTTAGCAAGTTGTTCGACAGTAAAAACATGATCCTGAGTTCCAGTCATTCTTGTATGGTAAATTATAGTATTAGTTGTTTTTGCTTTGTTATCTGTAAAGAGTTTTACAATTCCATCTCCAGTATAATTTTTGTAGCCTGCTGTAGTACCATTCATTCCATCATCATATTTAGCCATATTAAATTGGACATCGCTGTTAGTACCCTCATAAACTTCAGTAACCCATGACATTGTCCATCCACAGCTGAAATATGAGTTAGTACATTTTATTCCACTAAGTGAGTCAGCGAAGGCTTGAGCATTGCTTGCAGTTTTGGCTTTCTCTTTTTTCAAGTCAGATCTTGAACAATAACATTTATCCATTGAGGCCATGTCTTTAATTGTGATGAAGCAATCGTCATCGTTTTTCACCATAAATAAAGTCAAGGTTAGTAGAAGGAAAATTTGTAACATTTTCATTTTTATATTTTGTATATAAGAAAGTTTAATTAATTTAATTAAATTATTATACTAACTGAAAAAAATAATTAATTATACTAACTGAAAAAATAAATATTTAAATAATTCATTCATATAATTTATATATTAGTAAAATAAATTTTAAAATATAATTAAGTGTAGTATAGATAGTAAATGGAGAAGTTAATGGAACATTTTTCCAACTTAATTTAATGTATATGTTTTATGTATCCTTTCTTTATGGCAATATAATTACAAATATATTAAATAATACTCTATAAATCATAACCTATATAATATTACTAAAACAAAAATAAACACAACTAAATACAATTATAAATTTAATCAAACAAATAGTTAATTAAGCTTTACATTTAGTTAAATATAATATTATTAGAAAATAATACATGCAGCACAAGAGCAACTTCCTCCTTTTTTAGGCTTTGTAATATCTTTATTTGACTTTGAAGGTGGGAAATAGTTATTTTTCTTTGTATTTGTTATAGAATTTGAAGAATTAAAAATAATATTGTTATTTATAGTTTTGGCAGTATTATCATTATTTTTTGATTTATTACTTGAATTTATTTCAACACCAAGAATCAATGATATATTTTTTTCTAAATTGGTTTTATCTGTCTTGTATGTATTACTATATTCACATGTTTTGCAAAATTTTGTGTGTTTTTTAATTTTTTTAATTGTCTTGTTATGTTTAATTCTATTATTACTATTCTTTGTTTGGTAATTTAATGAATTTTGTCTAAACTTTGGCATTTGATTAATTTCTGTACTACTTATATAAACATCTGCATATGTTAACGACAATTTCCTGAACTCTTCTTCAACATTCCGTATTTTGGTAAAAGAAGTGTTTTCATTTTCTTTATAAATTTTATTATCTGTATTATAAGTATTTTTATCTCTTCTGCTTTCCTTACAAGAAATCAAATAAATATAAGGACCATAAATATTTTTTCTATTATCTACTATTAATGAATTACTCCTTAAACTTGAAAAATCATCAAAGAAAACATCCTTACAAATTTTGCAGGATTTTACTTTATTCTGCGTACTTCGCATACCTTCTGTTATATCAAATTCAAGTTTCTTAAAGAGATATGATTTAAATCCTGTTGTAAGGAATTTATTTTTATTACCATCACTGGAGTTATCTGAGTTATTACTTATTGACGGTTTAGTGGTTTTATTAAATTTTGTTATGTGTATGGTTGTAGGCGAAATTATATTGTCTTTATCTTTATCGTGAGAATAGTTTTGAATTTCATCTTCAGAAAATTTTATTTTATTTTTTGCGGGATTAGTTCCAAGTTTAGTAATTAAGAATTCATTGGGATTATTTAATTTTAAGTTTGATTTTTTGGAAATTGTTTTATTATATGTGTCATTATTGTTTAAATTGTCTTTTAATTTAATTACCTTTAAATTGAATTCACTCATTTTTATTAATAAAAATTAGGTGTTCAATTAATAAATGTTATCGTTAGAAAATATAATATATTACCACAACGCTTCAAGTAAATTAATTTCTGATATAATATAATTATACCTAAATATTATATCAGAAATTATATATGTTTTTCACTCCATTATTATGTTATTACAAAAGTTTAATAGTTTAAATATATTATGAACGAACTAATATTAATTAATTATACTCTATAAAATAATTAATAAAAATATAATATAATATATTTTCTAATGATAAATAAATATGATTAATCTTATTTATAAATTTATAAAATTCTAGCCTAATAAAACTTATATAATTAACCTATGATATAAATGTATCATATGTTATATTAGAGAATACTATTTCTTTTTTCTTTCTTTTTCTGTATTCTATTATTATTATAGTTAATATTAATATTGGTTGTTTTGATTATTTTGGTTAATTTGGTTAATATGGTTGATTTGGTTATTTTGGTTAAATTGATTAAATTGATTACTTTGGTTACCTATGTATTGATTATTTTGATTATTTTGAATTTGATTAAGAACCGGTCCTCCTCTTTTACTGTTTTTTGGGAAGAACTCTTTAATATTACTAATATTTGTATTGAGTGGTATTGGAATAGTATTAGTTCTATTGTTTGAATGTTTAAACTATTGAATTTATAGTAAATATGTCGTAGGTTATTTATATGCATACCGTGTTATTTGGAATATTTCTTTTTGATAAGAAATTAATATTTTGATAAGCAGCATTTAATTTTGGATATAAGTTAAGTAATTTAGTATGAAGTTTAGGTCCAAACTGAACTGATCTGAGTCTGTCTAAAATAGGTGATATTGTTTGAATAATAATATCTAAATATTGATCTCTGGCAACGGCCATTGCTTTTTGTAATACTATATATGTTATTATTAATTGAACTTACCGTAGTTACCATACATGTCAGTTAACAGAGCCTCAATTGTATCAGGTTTAGCTAACTCTCTTACCATCATATCTTGTGTTTCAAATTTTGAATTTTCAAAACACTAGACATATATAAATTATATAAGTTATAATTATTTAGTTAGTACCTTCTCAATAACATTTGAAGAAAATTTCTGCCTACTAAGATGGCCAATATTATATTTAAAGTAATTCGCTATTAAATCATTATTATAAACATCTCCTAAAGTAATAATGTACTGCAAAACATAATTTCCATATTGATCCATCATTAATTGATTAGTTAAATCTATTAGTCGATTAATTAGTGTTTTCTAATAAAGCATTTATTTATAAAATATTATACCCTTTGTATTTCATTTGCATACTCAATACATTTCTGTAAAACACAACATCCATGTTTATCAGTCGCTACTTCATTAATATTATTATTTAAGATTTCATAAATATAACTGTTATTTGGGAATTTAATAGTAAAAACAAATTTGATAATGATATGATTTCCGTTAATGTCTTTCGAAAGACTTATTATATGTGAAAAGAAAATTTGATTAAAGCTGATTAGTAAATTAGGATCTGTTAGTTTTTCAATAATTTTCTGAATTACTCTTGTTCCATGTGGACTATAACCAAGTTTGAGCATATTTGGTTCTATCTATATATAGATTTTTAATTAATATGTATTATTCTTACTATACTAATGACTTTGTACATATTATCAACACTAAGTTTCTCAATAATTTTCTGTATAAGGTAGTTTCCAAAAGAGTCATTCATTAAGTCTATTATGTTTCTTTCAATCTAGCAATTAATAAATAAATTTTATTTAAGTAATTACATTAGGAAATAAGTATTGGTTAGTAAAGTCAGAACTGTCCTCCACTTTCTTTTGTAAGAATCTACAGCCGCCTTGGTCTTTTGCTAAAACGTAGCAATGTCTTGCAAGCTCCTCGTCATTCATATCAGTGTAATTTTGAACTGTTTTACCAGTCTCTGAATTAACAATATTAGTGCTCTTGAGGTTTTCTCTTAAATTGGATATTGGATTACTTTCAGAATCATAAGTATTTTCGTTTGAGTACATTGTACTATTACTGTTCATATTATTAGTCATGTTATGATTCATGTTATTAGAGTTAATATTCCCCATATTATTCAAATTGATATTATTTATATTGTTCATATTACTAATACCATGTACTAAATTAATACTGTTAATATTGTTCATATTATTCATATTGTTTATATGGTTCATATTGTTGATTGAGTTTAAAGGCTTTTGAAAATAGTTAATATTCTCTCTTCCCATACCTCCGTAATATGAACCATCTTTTCCTAAATGATTAGACTGCTGATAGTCATTATTAAAATTAGTATATCCTGGAATTTGATTATAACTTGGATGAATAATGGGAGGGTTAATCTTATTAAAAATATAGTTAGGATTCTGATTAAAATGCTGAGAATTAAAGTTTTGACTCTGAGCAGTATGTCTATTAAAAGAATTAGAATTGTAATCAGTATTAAATTGGTAATGATTGTTATTACTATCATCTAACATATAACTTTCCTTTTTAGCATCAAAATCAGGAAGGATGTTATAATTATTATAACTAATTTAATAAACTTATTATACTATTTTACTAAAGGACTACTTGGCTTTACATCTGCTTTAGTCTTATTTACTTTCATTTCCTTTAAAAGGTTATGTTATTAATATTCTTACATTTGGAATTAAGTTAGTACTAATATTTTTTAGGAGCCTTTCTTTTAATATAAAGTTTTTTCCTTCTGGTACTTCTGATACCGCATATGGTGAATTGACTGATAAATTATCAAGAGAATCTTTTTTGCTTGGTACTATCGCCTTTCTTAAATCTGTATCTCTAATTTCTTTTCTAAAGTGACTAGGGGAATTTTGGAAGCCTGATTCTTCGATTTTTTTATCAATGATTACTATTAATAATAATTAATGCATTAAATATATTTGAATTTTACTTTTAAAAGGGATTTCCTCATTATCATTCCGTTCAGTTTTATATTTGTCTTCATTACCAAAAAAGTTTATGTATTTTAATGACGTATTCTAAGTAAAAAATATAAATTAACGATAAAATACACTGGGTTTATAACCTATAGAAGATGAAATATTCGAGACATTTGAGTTTCCTTTTCTTACAGGTGGTTCCTTAATAAATTATTAAAAATTAGGAATTAGAAACACTATTTATAACTTACTCCTGGTGAATTTATATATTTCAAAACTGAATTTTTTTCATCATAAAAATCGTCATCATTTTCATTATCAATACTTCTTGGTTTTTTATTAAATGATTCGCGGCTTGTTTTAAAATTTGAAACGTTATTTATTAAAAGATTAAATTTATCAATAAACTCATCTTCAGAATCACGGCATCCTTTATCAATAAATTCCTTTGTGAATTTCCCTTTTGCCTAAGTAAGAGAGTATTATAATATATTATTACATCGTATGCAAATATATTTTCTGACTTTATTTCCTTTTTATGAGGTGCAGAAGAACATCTAGAATCTAAATTTTGATTTTAATCATGGTTAAAAATACCTCTTCTTTTTATTGTAGTATCAAACTTTCTGTTCTCACGATCTTCTTCTGTTTTTAAATTTTGATTAGTCAACATATTTAAGAGAGTTATTACTAATTGATTAATAATTAAATTTATATTTTATATTTTACCTTAATATATTTAGTATGAATAATTATATATATTTGTAGATTTTTTTCTGTTTTCTTAATATTAAATAATAAGATTACAACTTTAATATTATAATATAAATCAATAAATATACTTATTAAGTCAAATCTCATTCATTATTATACAACAATGAAGTAAGTTAAAAATAATTTATTAACTTACTTTTTAATTTAAACTTAATAAAATAATAATTATAACTTAATAATTATTAAATAATAATTTTAATTTATTAATTAGTAAAATATAAATGTATACTTGTCTTTTCAAAAAAGTCACTGTTCACAATTCAGCTAAAATTAACAGACTCGCTTGTAATCGTGTCAATCAATGTATTGGTATAGGAGGAAGTGAAGGATTTGTAAAAGTTGTAAAAATCGACTTAGTAAGCAATAAACCAGATCAAACAGGAAAAGTTAACCCTCTTACATTTACCCAAAATCTTGTTCAACATAAAAAAAAGATTTTAACTCTTGTTTGGAATGATTTATATGAAAAGTTAACCACATCAGATGAAGAAGGTATAATAATAGTATGGAAATTCGAAAACAACTTGTGGTCAGTAGAAATGGTCAACAATAGAGAAGTAAGCTTTGTAACAGATATTAAATGGAGTAAACAAGGAGTTTATTTATGCTTTGTGTAATAATTAATATTAATATTAGATATGATGATGGTCATGCAATTGTTGGAACTGTTGATGGATCACGTTGTTGGGGTAATGATATTAAAGAAAAAATATATAAGATAGAATGGTCTCCTGATAGTAATGTTATTCTGTTTGCACCTTTAAATTCAAATATTATTGTTTTCCATTCTAGCGGTTATCAAATAGGAGAAATAGAAATAAGTAAAGAGCTAAAAAATGTAAAACTTGCTGCCTTGACATGGTGGAATAATGTATTTTCAGAAGGAATGTTTTCAACTAATCTTAAGCACTTATGTTTAGCTTGGGTTAATGGATGGGTACATCTTTATGATGATCATCAGGATCAAAATCCAATCAAATTAAAATCAGAATTTATAGAAATTATAAATGTTGAGTGGAACCCTCAAGGAGATGTGCTTGCTGTTGGAGGTACTTATCTTGATCAAGGAGAAAATAAGTACTCAGTCAATTTTTATAATTGTAATCTAGGCTTAATTAAGATTTTGAAAGTAATTAAATTGAATAATATAATATTAGGTTCCAAATCTTATTAATTGGTTTTGTTGGGATGGATTTGGTACTAAACTAGCAATAGCTCATGAAAGTTTAATACTATTTGCTTTAGTGAAACCTAATTTTAAATGGACATATTTTTCAAATACTTTAGTATATTCTTATGTAACAGAAGCAGAGTAAGTTTAATTTGTAATTTTAGACATCATACTGTAGTATTTTGGGATTTGAAAAAGGATACCAAAAACACAAAATTTGTTAAGAACTTAATAAATGTCGTAAGCAGTGGTCAATTTTGCTTGATAGTTGCTAATATTGCTGATAAATCAAATATTGGAATTCTTTCAAATTCGATAGGGTCTCCAATTGACAATAGGTAAGTATAATAAGTCAATAACAATATCCTTTTAATAATAGATTTATAAATATCGACCCTGAATTTATATGTATGAATAGCACACATGCTTTTATGGCATCAAAGAATTATGTTTATTTATGGCAATATAGGAATAACTCGAACGAAATGAATAATGTAGAAATATTAAAGAAAAAACTAATGAAAGAAATAATGTTTTTCATTGAAGATAACCCAAGTCTAAATGATAATTATAAAGTTGAAACATATAACCCATCAAAAGTAGCTACTGATCCTATTTGTGCTATATTTGCAAGTGAAAACTGGCTAATTGTTACATGCGCAAGTGGAAAAGGATATCGATATGCTCTTCCTCATATTAACACTGGAGAAAGAATACAAGTCGGACCCAAAATGATTAAAATTGGACTAAATAAAACAGGACAATACTTATGGGGTATTGACGAAGGAAATAACTTTAGTATTTGGGATTTAGAAAAACAAAACATTATAGACAGGAAAAAAGTCAGAGGAAGCAAAATGGAATTCGAAAAAAAAGACGTCTGGAATGTTGTTTGGTCTAACGATAATATAATGCTTTATGGCTTTATGGAAAAGAACAAATTAAATATAATGAAAGACTCGGAGGTTGAAGATCAAATAGTTTTTAATGGTTACTTAGCTGAATTTTCTAATTACGAAATAATCGGAGTTAACTTAGAAGAGCTAATGGCTAAACCAAACGAAAACTTTCCTGTTTCAGATATAATAGTAAGATTTGAATCAAGATGCTTAAAAGATTTAAAAGAGATGATTAAGTCAAAAGTACCATTAAATGATATTTATAAATACGTTGAGAAGTTCCCACATGAAAAGTTATGGACTCTTTTAGCTCAGCATTCTTTATTATCACTTGATTTCTCAACTGCCGAAAAGTGTATGATCCAATACAATGATTATATTGGGTTAAGTTTCTTAAAGAGATTAAGAATGATTGATGATGATCAACTTAAAAAAGCAGAAACTCACACTTTTTTCCAAGAATATGATAAAGCGGAGGAAATCTATACACAAATGGAAAGAAAAGATTTAATAATTACTATGAGAATTAAATTAGGGCATTGGGATAAAGTTATAGCTTTCGTCAAAGAAAGTGGTTTTGTCCAGGAAGATAACCTTAAAGTCGCTTATAATAATCTTGGTTTACAATTTTTAGAAAATAATGAATATGAAAAGGCAGAAGAGCTATTTAAAATAACAAATAATCATGAAGGCTTGGTTAATATATGGTTTAAAACAGAAAAATTTGATAAAGCAGCAAAATTTGTTGATTTAATCCCTGAGCAAACTGACTTTCTTATGTTTATGGGAGAGAAATTCGAAACAGTAATAGAATAAATTTTCTTATATTTTTTAATTAATCTATTTATTTATAATTTAGTATGGTCTTTGTGACGAAGCTGTTAAATGCTACTTACGATTTGGTGATGTTAAAAAAGCTATTGACACTTGTGTCTTGATGAATAAATGGAATTTAGCTGTTGAGCTTGCTGAGAAAAATAATTATTTACAAATAGAAGGACTTGTTAACAAATTTAGTACAGTATTAATAGAGAAAAACAAAAAGATGGACTTAGTCGAATTATACAGAAAAGCCCATAAACATACAGAAGCAGCTAAAATTTTAATAAAAATAGCTGAAGACTTAAAAGCATTAAATGTATACTATTATTTTATAACTTATTAGGCAAGTTCGTTAATATTAAAGAAAATATATGTAATAGCAGCTTTAGAAGTAGAATCATTTAAAACAAGATTAATTGATGCTCAAATAACTCAAGCTACTATGAAAACTGTTAATACAACAGTAAATTATCTCATAATATAATAAAATAGACTTTAGACACTCTTATTACTTCAGATTTAAGTAATGTAAGTGACAAAGCATTAAACAATCCATGGAAGGGAGCAGAGGCATATCATTTTTATATGCTTTGCCAATCTCAGTTATATGCCAAGTAATTAAATTTATTATGTCATTAGTAATTATCTTTCTGCGCTCAAAACTGCCTTAAGATTAGTTCAATATGAGAAAGAATTAGACACAAAAGAAGTTTATAGACTAATAGCATTATCATCTTATCTAAATAAATCATATAAAGAGTGTTCAAAGGCCATTTCAAGATTAGAAAATATTCCAACTTTATCCAAAGAAGAAAAAGAAAAATATAGCGAAATGGGAATTTCCATGTTTACAAAAAATGAACCAGTAAATAAAGGTGAACAATTCATTAAATGCCCAGGAAAAGGCTGTGATAGTGATATATCCGAATTGTAAATTATTTAATAAAATTTTAAAGTGATATTGATTGCAAATCATGCGGAAGTAATTTTAGTCCTTGTGTTGTAAGTGGTCAACCTATCTTTGAAAGAGAATATGTAAAATGCAAGAGATGTAAACATAAATCATTAAAAACTGAAATAATTTCCAAAAAAATTAAATTTTGTGCTTTATGTCATTCAGCATTAGATTTATCCAAAGTATAAAAATGTTAATAAATAATAATTTATAATGATTTAAATTAATTAAATTGAATTATTATTTTTATGTATAATTTATTATTCTAATAATTAAACAATTGAATTTATCTTATATTAATATTTAAATTGTGGGGATTGGGGATTGGGGATTGGGGATTGCAATCCCCAATCCCCAATCCCCAATCCCCAATCCCCAATTTATATTGATTATAATAATGATTTTATATTTATTTTTAAATTGTGGTTTGGGGATTGGGGTTTTTGGATTGGGGATTTCCCAATCCCCAATCCCCAATCCCCAATTATAATTTTAAAACAAATTAATTACTAACAAATATAAATAATAATATTTTAAAACA
>Ga0100378_1002949_pt1 | contig 16615 bp, 14 predicted proteins | sample CryGeymeta201502_FD_81535 | JGI IMG/M metagenome (GOLD analysis project Ga0100378, IMG submission 81535) | Groundwater microbial communities from Crystal Geyser aquifers in Utah, USA - Crystal Geyser metaG 2015-02 | ecosystem: Environmental > Aquatic > Deep subsurface > Groundwater | place: USA...
CGTGGATGGCTCTCGATGCATCGTCTGGTCCTAGGACACCGTGTCGGACACTGGACACCATTTTGTTCAGCATTTCCTGCATAAATGTTTGTCTAAGAGAAAGAAAAAACAACAAACGAACAAGTCGTTAACATCCGTACACTTTCATTATGACGACTGGCGACCATACCAAATGTTGCACACCAACTTACTTCCCAACAAGCGATACATTGTCATTTCTTTTCAGCCAATCTGTGACATCGCAAAGAGCGGATGCCTCAACCTCCGAACCCTTTTGGGTGTCACTGCCCCCCCACATCAGTTCGCTCTCTTCCATTAAAGCTTCATCTTCGTCGTCCAGGAAAGCCTTGGTCAATGCCTGGCTGATCATGCCATCAAAGCCAGGGAGATTACCTTCGACGTCAGTGCGCATCTTTTCCAAGTTTTGATCTTTGAAATGATCAAACTCATCCTGCAACTTTGGTGTCGCGTCTACCTCGTCGCCGGAATCTCCACCACCCAAAGAGTAGCCAGCCGAGAGTAGCGATTGGTTTGAAACCAACGATTCACTCGGAGAAATCAATCCCTCTGCATCAATTCTTCCGGCAGGGCTGTAGTTTAATCTTTCCGCAGTATGTACTGCGGGTGGTACTTTCCCAAGTGCTGCATTCCAACTTCCATCCACTCCACGATGAAATGATGGAGAATACCGATTTCGTTCGCTTTGCTGCATTTGGTTGGACATCGTTTGAGATGCAATGAACAAGTCCTGTTGTTTCTTGCGCTTGCGAAAGAACCAAAACAAGGCAATCAACGCAGCAACGACGACTGCCACTGCAACAACGGCAATAATAATGATTTCAGTACTGGCTGGTGCACTTGCAGGAGCCAGTGTTGGTATAATTGTAGGAACGTTACTGGGCGCAGTGCTGGGCGTAAAAGACTTAGTCAAGGCGTTGGTAGGGGCATTGGTGGGGACGGATGTAGGAGCGCCCGAAGGAGGGACCGAAATCGTAGGTGCTGCAGTGGGCTGGGAACTCGGCGAAAGAGAAACTGTTGGTTGCGATGTCTGGGTAAAGATTCTGGATGCTGGTTCGGATTCTACGACAACAACTCCAACGGCATTGAGATCCTCTGTTAAACGATTCAAATCAGAATTGATGAAATTTTCAAAGTCATTTGGATATAAAGAGACATTGACCGTGTCTGATTTATACGACATGATGTAGGTCAGCGTATTGATGTAATTTGCACTTGAATCCAGAAAATCTGTCAAGTCCTGTGAATCTTGCAATTTGCGCAATCGCCCATTAGGTGGCTGTGGAGGAATTGTCAGCTGCGCCAGAGATGACTTTTGATCGACAAACGTAAAGGTTGTGTTGACTTGATCCACTGTACCTTCCGCAAATTCTCCTGTGTAATTTTCCATCACTAGCTGAATGGCTGCTTGATCACTATCGTTGAAAAATTTTTCCGGCGATTGTAGTTGGAATTTCTGAGCGAAAGTAGCTGCTGCTGTGACGGTATTGTTGAAGGTAGGAGACGTAGAAGGAATACTGCTAGGCCCGCTCGAAGGCATAGCTGTAGGCGTAAGAGATGGCGCAAAAGTTGGTACGGACGATAGGGACGGCATAGGAGACAAAGAAGGAGCCTCGGATGGCAGCCGAGAACTGGATGGAAGATTTGTTGGAATTCGGCTCATTGTGGGTGTCATCGATGGTGGTACCGTCGCGTTGTTGACAATCTCGTTTCCTTGCAAAGTTGAATTTGGTACCATTGTTTCGGATGCTAGGGAAACGCTAGGGAATTGGCTGGGAGCAAGTGTCAAGGTACCACTGTCGAGTGGACTGTCCGCGAATATTTCGTTCTCCAGTGTATCGCCTTCTGTCGCGTTCAAGTCTGTGGGGGCCACTGTCGCTGGATCGGTCGGGGCTTCCGTCGTGTTGGGTACAACCTGAGCGGTAACAAGCGGGAGAGTTATCAGAGAGACTGCAATCCAAAATATATATGGAGAGGAGAAATGATGACCTTTTCTTCTTCGTCGTCTACTACTGGGGTTCTGAGTAGCAAACTGTTGCTGGCGCATCGCTTTTTGAGGCTCAGCTGAAACAGCATTGAGATCCATCAAAGCCGGACACGCGGAATAGTCTACGGAATATCTCGAAGAGGAGGTCATACTAATATAATGATATTCTCGAACTTGGAAAAAAAAAACGGATTCCCAAAGGTGACAAGACAACAGCGGCGGCAGTGACGTTGATTGACTGGCGCAAGCGCATTCTTTCATAATTTATCTTGCTCTTGACTCAACACAAGTCAGTAATTGTTAAAATAGTTTAAAGGGTATGGCTGGTCTTGCCGTGTTGTTGGCTGGGTTCCTTGTCCTTGCCGGACCGCTGGAGCATGTATGCAGATATGCAGATACGCTTGTTGCACGAGTGTGTGGTTTTGTTATAAAATCCTCTGTCTTCACCACTGTGAAAGAAAAATACTGTACTACAGTACGACGTACTCTACTGTACCACTAGCTAGTAGTACTAATAATCAAACTAGACATGGTGTGCGTCCAGAGTATATTCTTCTGCTACTACTACTACCACTCGTACTCTATCTACTGTAGCTAGGAGTAGTACTAGAGTAGTAGTACTACTAGTAGTAGAATATTACTGTAGCTACAGTAGTAGTAGTCAACTCCAGCTACTGGAGAGTAACAGAGAGGTGTATTGGTGAGTTCTGATGAGGTAGACCTAGTAGTAGAGTTGACTAAGATATGATAATATCAGAAATAAATCCGATATTTCATTGTATATTCAAGTAACGAGCAAAATTTGGTCAAGGCATGATAGTGGTGTTATAAACGAAGCAGTAGAGCAGTGCTAGATCGACAAGTTGCGGTGAATATATGAATACTGTGCCTGTTTCAATGCAGAGGCTAGACAGACTCCTCTGCCACTGGGCTGACTGAAAACATTAAATCCTATTCACGTTCATCCCTCACAAATGGAAACAGCGAAACAGAGTAGGCATTATAACTGGCGGGTGCTTTTTATGAATTGCTTGTACTTGTGCTGTTATTTTTACTGCTTCCACTTATTGGGAGTGCGAGAAAGCGGGGGCATGAAGGGATAGATGCTGGACCAGCATGCTGCTTTGTCATTGAGTTACTACTTTTCGTACAGAAAAGGAGGCACTTTTCGTACAGAAAAGGAGGCGCCTTGTCATGTCAGAGCCGGGGATCAATAACTAACAAAATTGCGGGCGATTTTGAATGGACGAACAGGCTGATAGCTAGGCTGCAATTAAAGTCGCAGAGTCATGCCGAACAGCTACGTCGAGCCTCCCCTAAAAAAACACTCAACTTCTTTCAAGTCTAGATTGCTACCTCGTGTTCAAGACTCGCTCATGCATCATCTAACGCACTGCACAGGGCGGGTCATTGCATGTGCGGCGAGAGGTAAATCGCAGGCCTTTTCGACATCCACACAATCAATTTCCTGTGGCGTTCATCAGCCAACTTTCTAGCGCCGTAGCAGTTCGCGGCAAATTACTCGGCAGTCGCGTCACACCAGCACCGCTGTTATTACTGTTGTTCACATCTCTAGACAAGCCAAGACCACTAGCAGAGTGTAGACGTGCTGAAGCTGAAACCGAGGGAGCGCCAAAGGTTGCATTGACGCTTCCAGTAACCTTTTCTCCCATTTGCTCTAATCGTTGCTTTTCCAGAGAATTGACAGGCATTGGATGGTTGGCAAGTTTTCCGTCGCGTCCCCAGATTTGCTGACGACCATAGTTTGCAAAAGTAGCATTTCGTGGTCCACCGGAGCTGTCTTCTGCGTGCGGTCGACCAAAGGATTTAAAGCTCTTTAGGCGATTCGCCGTTGCAGCTCCTTCGTCGGCACCAACACGAGGTTTCTTAGAAAGTGACGGCTCCATTCCCTTGGAAGCCAGGGGCATGGCAATATCGAATTGTACTGAGCGATTCTTTCGAACTCCAGTAGGATGTTCTGTCTTCCCTCCTGTTTGCAAGACTGTGTTCAGCCGTAATGCTGATGACCTTGCTTTCGCCAGAGCTGGTGACTGGGTCGCCGCGTCTTTCGATAACCGCAAAGAGCTATTGAATCCACCTGGGAGCTGCGACATACCTGTAGCGGCTTTTGCGGCAGCTGGCTTCGGAGCAGCAGTGTTCGAAATCCCAGTCGTAACGTTGGCGACCGTTTTGAAAACGGCCATACGGGCTTGATCGACCATCGAATTCAGCAATGCTCCTGTATCCAGCTGAATGACAGCACTGGACAAGGCTGTTAGGTTATCTTCTGCAAAGTTACCTGTTCGTATATGATGCAGAAGGAGAATAATAAAGGAACGATTAGATCATGGGATGAGGATGATGAAACGAACTGCTGGTTCAAAAAAAGGAACTACGGAGTAAATGCAACCTACCTGTAATGGTACCGGGGGCTCGTACAGTCACCAATTCGGAACGCCCTTCCACAGATGCTTTCAAGACGCATTCAAATAGGAGTGGAAGAATGACATCTGCTTCCTTTACTTCATTTTTGGCACTCTCGGGAAGAGGCACCGTCCGGAAGGATGACTTGACAGCTGAGATGGCAATGGAAGAGGCAAGCATTTTCAGGAGATTGGCCCGACCACCGTTGTCTCCGGATGCTAGAGACTTCTTGAACATGAGCAGGGTCCATGATTTCACCCGGGAGTCGACGAGCTTGGAAAACGATTCGGCAAGATTCTTGTTTAATGCGTCCGATGCATAGACTATCGATGACTTGGTCCACGACGTTGCTTCCGCCAGCTGCTGGGCTACATTAAACTCCTTTTGATTGTCGTGTTCATCTGCACTCAGTATTGATGCCTCCATTACTGGCTTCAGTCCTTCCTTGCTTTGTGACTTGATCATGTGCTGCCCGACCGCCGGTAGTGGATTGTCGCACTCCTCGGTCACCTTTAAACTGAGTGATGGTAGTGTGCAAACAACGGCATCGTTGTTTACAGAATCAGATATACACCTGAGCAACTCTGCCTCTCTGGCTCTACCACTCATGGTCGATGATGAATCTTGACCAAACCCCACAGGAGGTACGGTGCCGATCAAATGAGCGAAGCGAGTTACAACGGCTTCCTGCTCGGCCGAGGAAGATGTCTCCGTCTGCATGATGTCTTCGCCGCTCATGTTGCCGGTCTGTGCTACTTGCAGATAAATACTATCTGGATATCGCAGGTTGAGAGATAAGATATGCAACAAATGGAGCTAGTTTGTTGCTCTTCTGTGTTGTTTCTTACGCAAGTTATACAGTTATTAAGTCTTCTTGTTGACCTAATAATAATATAACATTATCACGTAGCTATCCTTGCGGTCATCAAAACCTCCTTGGGCCCACAAGTTACTACTCGGAGTACTAGCTAGAAGTACCAGGTACCATGGTAGGCGGTCGGGCACGCACGCATTCGCAGTGTCTACTTCAGTCATTTATTTGCTAGTAGTGTAAAAAGGGGTGGTCTGTAATCTGTCCAGAGAGCCCCAAAGAAACTGTTGGGAATTTCATTATTGAAACGATTGAACGAAAATAAATGATAATTGAAAGTCTCCAAAGTGGCTAAGTAGTCTCTACTAGCTACCAGGTACCCTACCAGTACCATGCTATTAATATTCGCTAGCTGTCAAAATTGGAAAATAGTCGCAAACTGCTATGTTTCAACTTATCTCTTGATCGATTCGGAAAAACTGTGCCCATACATTTGAATGAGCTTGACAAATTCGTTGCTCTCCAGCTTGAATATTATGTTTTTCTGCCTCTACGTTTCGTTGCTCGCCAAGTATTACTTTGCAGGACAAGGCCATTGACGGATCAATTCGTTACAAGTTTTCTATCTCTTGACGCATCAATGTTGCTATAATTCGACGACAGCTGTCACAACAGTCCAACAAGTATCGAGAAAATTATTTTTGGTCAGACGTTGCCAAGAGGCCTTCGCTGAATGAAGAGTAGATTCAGCGTGCCAGCCTGGTAGAAGCTTCAACTTGCCGCTGCTGCACATAATTTTGCTTTTTGTTGCAAACTAAAAGCCCTACTGCTCTCGCTAGGCTATGTACAAAGATGATTGATTCGCAAGGAAAATGGATGGATATAACAATTTTCAAGATTTATCCTGGCTATCACCAAAAACTACAATGGACTACATAACTAATGTAGTCTCGCAGCAATGGAAGGCGAGACCTGTTGTGCAGCTTAGTCGTCGCCCATGACTTTGGCCGATTCTCCAAAGAGAAGTGTATCGGGCATGAGTGGCATGTAAAGCATCAAATAGATTGTAGAGATTAGAGTGATAGTCAGACCGATTGCTGTCCACAAAACCACATTAAAGTATTGGATCTGGAACATAGTCTTGTAGGGAGTTACCTGCAAGCAAGTAAAAATGAGTGAAGCAAGAGATAGTATCAGTAAGGAAACAACCTGCCTTTGGAAATCAATCATCAAGCCAGACAAGGCATTCACACAAGGAGCGTGCTTACCAATTCACCGTTAGAGTTGTAGTATACGTATCCATAGTAACCATTATTCTGTTGGACATTGTTGGCATTGTTATTATTGCCGTCGGCATTTTCGTTCTGGTTCTCACCACCGTCTTCGCCGTTGTTTTCGCCATCTTCGCCTTCTCCCTCATCTTCCAGACGACGAGACAAGAGTCGGCGGCGGCCAACACTACCATCTTCTCCTTCCACAACAAGGTGCAAGACAATGGTCTTGCCAGCGTCGGTGGCTTCTTGATCGAGAGCTTTCAAAACAGTGTGGAGTTGGTTATCAACATCAGAACTCTTGCCAGAATGAACCTCTGTTACCATTCCTGTGAGTCCAGGACTGTTAGCGTGCCTTTTGCAACTCGAAGTAAACAGTGAAGCATCTACAGTGTCGGCATCCCGGATTTTATTCAAAAGCGCATCCGCCTTCTTACCGTCGAGATCAAGGTGGCCAACCACTCCATTGCTGTCTACTTCGGACAACAAGCTAGATACAAAGGGCATTTCATTCAAGACGCCCCCTTTTAAGGCAATAACCATGCCGTTACTGGCCTTGTAAAAGAGATCAGGCACGACTGGCATGCCTGCATGCTGAAGCTTGCGGCCAGGAGAGTGGAGGGCCGACCAAAAGGAGGAGACACTAGCAACATTGCTAAAGGAGTCTTCATCAACTCGACGAACGGCGCCGCCTTTTCCAAGTTCAATGACAGATACCTTAGTGGCTGCATCTGCGGCAGATAACACCGATGTGGCAACGGCAAAAATGAGTCCAAGTTTCATCATCTTGCTGTACCTTAAGTTGATTATATGATTATGATGATACGATGTTTTTTCGACGAGGAAGCAGGCAGAGACGAGGCGAGGCCACAACAAGGTATCCAATATTCGTCATGAAGATAATATAAGCAACGTTTAAAGGGCCAGTCATGAACTTTCGTGACTCAACGAAACCACAGTCGAAGTAAAGCCTAAATCCCTAATTAGACTAGTCTAGTTGAGCTGCTACTTGATATTACAGTAGTAGTAGTAGACTCTCGAGAGTACTCCAACGGAGCAGCTACATACACGAGTGCTGAGGCTGTTAGCTCTCTTGCTACTGGTATCAAATGCTTTTACAATAGTTACGCAGAGTCCAAGATGTCAATAAAATATGTGCATATGTAAACGCTATCATCTTCAAATACATTCAAATAAAAGAATACCACGTGAGTGCAAAGTATACTATCATTATTTCATGATTCATCATGCGAATTCATGAACAAGGCACACTCTCCCAAGTCCATGCAAGACCGTCTGGCTAGCAATTCCAAGTTGTTTCTTGTACAGTAGTTACCCATGTATTACTTTGCTAGCTGTTGCAAGAGAGAAATGTTCTTCTTCGTGCGCGAATTCTCAAAGTGCTCTCGGACCAGACCCCATTCGTTGCTGGACGACTGCAGGAGTAGAGATCTCCAACAGAGCTCGGCTTCTTGCTTCAAAGTTTGGACTCCTCCGACACATCTGATATGCGGAAGGTAGCGATCCAAACCAATCGCCTGCCCCTCGGCAAGACGCTGAAAGACGGACAGGCGTCCCTCAATTTTTCTAGAACAATTGGTGTTGCGGGACACGAACGACTCCCATATTTTATGAGTCGCAAGAAGCTTCTTTGCGGTCTCACTCGACATGACATAATTAGCGTCAACCTCAGGTACAGGAGTCGACTCGTTCACTTCCTCTCGACCCTTGCTAATGGGCCAAGCCCAGCGCTTCCAGAATTCAATTTGCGATTCAATTTGGGTCTGTAACATCGCTTCTTCCCGTTCCAAACGAAGCCGGACTTCGCTGCGCTCTCGAAGACTTTTCGTACTGCGTTCGAAGCGAAGCACCTCTAAACGATGCTCAAGGATACGGTTGGTTAAGTCGTAGGCTTCTCGGTCGTCAGGACGCACCATGAAGAAACACTCTAAATGATCAAAAACAGACGTTTGGGTTCGTTCTTTGGCTATCTTCTTTTCGGGGCTGTTGTTGTTCAATCCACGTTTCCAGCGGTATCGCTTGGCTTGCTGGGGAGTACATACAGTCACGTCATCGTCTTGGATGTGAAACCACAAAGCTACGTTGCGGACGGAAGGATCACAGTCGGGGCCAAAGGCTATTTCGCGCACAACGACCTGATTGGGAGATCGAGGATTGAAGGAGGTTACCGGGATTTCAAGAACGTCGCCGGAGTCCTTCAATTTGAAGGCCCGTTTCTGTAAAACCATGCAAAGTTCGTCATGAATGATATGCTGCGGTCGGAACTTATAGGTCCAATCAGACGGACCCTTCATCTGAATGGCGATCCCCACCTTGTGAATTTGGGCAATGTTACATCGACGGCGCCTAGTCGACTTATCTGTCGTGTTGCACACGAGCTTGTATAAGGACTCCCAATCGTCGAAGTCCAACGAGAACTGTCTTCCAAAGGGATTGTCGTACAGCAGACTATAAAGTCGCTTCTGATGCAGTCCTTCCACGTTAATATCGGTATCAATGGTATTGCCCTGCGTTTCAGTATGAGGGAGCCACGAGGCATGTTCTCCTGTCGCTCGCTTGTCGTGGATGCCGGCACAACGTCTTCCAAAGGGGCTGCCATGAATAGCAGTAATGCATAAAAGTAAAACATGGAAGCAGGTAGATGACAAGTGGTTAGAACGAATAAGCGTATCAATAGATAGAATAGTAAATATGTTTAAAAACATGTCATCGAGTCCTGGACATCGACGAGCAACCTACCAAGATCCCGTGGTAGTCCATGTCAAGCATGGTTTGGTCCGGTACGTCTCGACATCGATGAGCCCAGCTCGATGGAGATCGAGCAATTTGGTCATTTGCAATTCTTCTTGTCCATGGGCATAGGTGCAGTTAGAACCAAAAGGACACGGGTTCCCTTTCTCGTAATGCATGCAGAGCTCGGTCTTGATGCGAGTTTTGCGTACCGAATCGTCTTCCCTTGCGAAGGCAGATTTCTTGCTGCCATTTTTTGTCATCACACTACCACTCTTGCTACCGATAGTGCTGGGTGACGTACTGGTTGTAGTGGACATCCTCGTAATGGCCGAGGCCGCAATAGTGGGAGTGGCAAATGCTAACAAAGCAGGAGACGAAGGCGACTGCCACTTCCGAGATGTGCTAGTAGGCGTAGATATACATGTAAAGCTATGACTGTTGTTGAATACGTCCTGTGATTGCTGCTGCTTCTGCTGCTGCGAAGTATTGGCGTACCGAGAGTTGACAACCGTTTGCGTAGTGTCCTCTTCCTCGGCCAAGGTTGGAGGAATTGCGAGTGGAGAAACAAATCCTCCTAAAGCGGAATAATAATTAGGACTCGGTGTGGCAGTACGCCTATAATAGTGGTTGGAAGGACTTGGGGTCGTTGTTCGACCAAAGCTGCTCGTGCTACTGTCCATGGTAGTATTCGTCATGGAAGGTGAGGCAGCAGTTTTACGGCAGTCATAGTCCGTCGAGAACAACGACGGAGCGGGTGAAAAGGCTTGGTTGTTGTTATTGTTAATGGGAGCAAACGTGCGATTTTGGGTTTGGTTAAAATTATCATTCTTGCTGCTGGTGGAGAGTGGTGTTCCTTCGTGGATACTGCTGCCCATGTCATCGGGGACGACGGGCAGGAAGGTGAACGGCAGGGGAGCCGCCGCATGTAAGGTGGTTAACGGTGAGGTCTTCGCTGCTGGGGCCGCAAAATTGTTCGCCGTTGGGTCTACATTGTTGTTGAAAGGGTTGTTGGACTGAAGATAATCTATGACCTCTCCAGGAGAGGATCCGTCTGGGACGGCAAGGCGGACGTTCACATATCGCACACCTCTTTTTCGAGGAGTAGGTTTCAAAGGATGCATGGTTATTGATAACAAACAAGGTTGGCCATGGGAGGTTGCTTATAGACAAAAGAGGCAGCCTCTTGATGTGTACCGAAGTGAAGACGAAGTCTTGTGCTTCAATCTCTCAAAGGAATGAGCAGGAGGAAAAGGAGCTGAAGTAAACTTAGCCGACGGCAGCTGGGAAGAGTTGTAGTCGCGCAACGTAGATTCTACACGAACTTACTACCACAGATTCCAAATCACCAGTCACAGTTTCACTTGCTTTAAATTTAGTATACGAATCTCTGTAGGCCGAAGTGTGACAGCCGTGGTACTAGCTACGTACCCGTAGAACGAATCCTCGCAGTTCGACTGTTTCTGTAGGCATTTCTTTTGCCACAGTAACTGTGTAGACCAAGAGACATTGCGCGAATCGTCACTATTATTTAATCTTTCGGTCTTTTTTAGCGGAGTTGGCTTCACGCTTTGATGAAGGAAGAGTCGCTTGGATGCTTTTTACTGTAGTTGGTTGATTGTGGCCAACGAGTTTTCGCTGACGTGTGTGCTGCAAGGTCCTTGGTAGGCTATCTACTCAAAGAGCTCTGACTAATATGTGCTATGCCCGTCATCGGTCATTATGATGATGGAAAAGACACCAGCCCGAGAAAGCACGTGTAAACGTACAGGAACGAATTTAACAGGTTGTCACAGATCTTTTCCTGGCGTGCTTGAGCAGCAGCAGCGACTTGGGAGTACAATTTTACCACGTTGCCAAACTAGGTCAAGTACAATTGTGAACAACGATGAATGATCATGTTACTTGTACAGTAATATAGGTGATGGCAAAGACCAGAACCACTTGTCGCCTGGCAGGATGCATTTCTCCTTCAATTCCGTTTCTATTTCGGTTTATTTCTTTTCTGATCCGACCCGCAGTGTCAAAATGCCAAGCAGCACACTACTCTGTATCCTATGACCACGAATTGACTTAAGAAAATTATTCTTTTCTCAAGTTGGCTGGCCGCGGGAATTTTTTTGACTGAAGCCTGCTCCCCGAAAAATGCTGGGGGCCAAAACTACTGTGCTCACTCAAAATTCCCGTCGGAGTGTCTGCCGTCGATTGTTTGAAAATGCATGGATGGGAATACAAGTTCCGCTGTACACGGTAGTGTCCACCTTTATTGCAGTCCACTATGGCGTCGTGGCAGCGACGGAAATTTCAAAGAATCTAACTTGGGCACGCACATGTCACTTTGCATCACAAACTTGACAAGTAAGCCACTTGTTTCTGCAACGTAACAATATCTTCACTGTCCGAATCTTCGTCTTCGTCGTCTTGCAAGGTTTTCAATTCCTCTTGCTTGATCTGAAGTGCTGTTTTGCCCTGAGCATTTTTGATTTGGGTGGACGCCTGAGCACCTTGAACTAATAATTGACAAGCTTCGGCAGTTCCAGCATAATGCAAGGCTGTATCACCTTCTTTGTCGGCGGCGTTCACGTCCAGTCCACCAATTGAAGCTGCTTGACTCAAAATCCACTTCATGACGGGAATTTGTCCGTAGGAAGCGGCGGCTTGCAGGAGGGTATAGCCATTTTCGTCGGCGGCTGAAACGGAAAGATTCAGTTTGGTCAGGGAAGATTGCAAGAGAGCTAGTTTTCCATCGGCAGCAGCAAGCCAAGGAGTCGAAGCGTCAATCGGCTCTGTTGATGCTGTTGGAGCCGAAGAAGCTTGTAATCCAAAGGAGGCCATTATAGGTGGTATTTTGCTGAAAGAATCAGTGTGAGTAACTCGACACTCGACATCAGAAACTGCCGATGTTGTTGGCGAAAGATTAGCTGAATTCTACAGATGATTGAAATAGGGATATATACAGTGTACTGTACCACGTCTCATCTGTTATTTTCAGATTTTTGTATTTTCTTATTATGGTATTTATTTTTATTCTGGCCTGGTGTGGTTTTGAGTATTCGTCGGTCGCGCGTCATCGCGCGACCGACGAAAGGAATGATTCGAAAATACGCAAGGACAGTTATCACTCTACTAAAATATTTCCAATAGTAGTGTCTAATAGCTAGTAATTACTACTAGTCTAGGTCTACTCTAGAAGACAAAAAATAATAATGATCAGCACCAGTGCCACCAGTACCAGTACCATGGTATAATAGATCTTGTGCTGAACTCTCGAGTACTTCTCGATTATCTAAAGGTGGGCGAAGCTTTCACATACTACGCAATACAAGGACTGTACTGTACTCATTGGATAATTCTACCGCCACTCGTACTAGACTATTGGCATAGAACATGATAGCATAATATTAGCATCTACTCTGACTCGACCAACATCAATCAACCAACATGACCAAGGACGATATGTCCGACGAGAAGCTACGAAAGCTGCTAAAGCCAAAACCTTCAAACGAAGAAATTATTCATCATGTGCAGCAGAATTTTTCCTCGACATGCAGCAGTAATTCTCAAGCAGTCTCGATTGTCAAGGAGCTCGATTCTTATGACGATCGCAACTACTGGATGAAAATAGATGGCAAGGACTTTCTCGTCAAGGTCCACAATGGAGTTGAGTCTAAAGATGCCTGTCAAGCCATGGACGATAACAAGCAAGACTCGGTGATCCATTATCAATACGCAGTGATGAATACCCTAGGTAATAGTGACATTTCGGTCTCGCGTCCCGTATTTCCAGATAGCAAAAACAACAAGATGCTAGCAGTGAATTTGCCTGTCGTTTCCAAGGAGCATAGCCCCTGCAAACTGGTCATCAGTGTCTACAAGTGGGTGGATGGAATAACAATGTCCAGCCTTAGAATATTACCCATTGAATGTTTGGCGGATGCAGGACGTTTTTTGGGGAAAATGCACCACAACCTCAAAATCCTGACTTCGGATGATCATCCTGCTGCCAGGCGATACCATCAATGGGATGGCAAGAACACCCGCGACTTGAAAGGATTTTTGCACTGCATTGAAAATCCTGAACGTCGAACCATGATTCAATCGATTTTGGACGCCTTTGATAAAGATATTATTCAATCGGGAGTTGCCGATAAATTGCGCAAAGGAATCAATCATGGTGATTATAACGATGCCAATATTTTGATGGATAAGAATTTTACCGTGACGGGTGTAATTGACTTTGGTGATTCTGTCGAAAGGTAGGGAGAAGAGAGTCGCAGGCGCATGATTTTAACACTTTTTTTTTGAGAGTTTTGTTTTGTTGTGTGTTATGTTTGTAATGCACTCTGGCTCATCAAACTAGAGTCCCTGGCTGTTCCGACACGGTCGACTGATGACTCACGTCGTCAGAGGCCTGTTGGTGCTACTCTACCATGCTGGCGACTTCATTTCGACGAGCAAAAGGAAACATCGGTTCAGCCCGTGCGGATTAAAGCCCCGTTGGATATCATCGCTATCATGTCCCTTTCGAATCAATGATTCATTGTTTTCTTGTCAAGGCGTCATGACGAAGGTATCCAAACATATCGTAAAATGATCTGTGCTATCTCACTCCTAGTTTTTATCTCAACCCATCTACCATTGAACTGCAAAAGTTGGACAGTGTTGGATGTGAGTGTCGCAATAGCGTATGCCATGCTCACGGCGTATGGCAAGTCAGGCCGTGCCCTTTCTGCAGCGGCTGCTTTTCTACGTGGCTTTCATTCCGTCCATCCTCTCACGAAAACAGAGCGGGAGCATTTAGTGCTGCTGACTGCCTGTCGATTAGCTTGTTCAGTGACACTAGGTGCCTACTCATACCAACAAAATCCTGAAAACAAGTACTTACTCTTGCATTCCGAACCAGCTTGGAAAGTGTTAGAATTCGTTTGGGGTCTCAATGATACCACCAAAAGAGCAAAGATTAGAGAAGCTACGAATCGACTGTTTTATATTGCTTGTGATGGCTATGACAGCAATGCGGAGAAAAATGATGTGATAGATTGCGGTGATTTGACCATTTCAGATCACTATGTTTTGGAGCTACAGGATTCTCTCACAGTAAGACCTGAACCTCTTTCAAAACGCCAAAAGCTGAACAAAGTGATAACCTTTGTGACAGGAAACAAGAAGAAGCTGGAGGAAGTTCAAAGAATCTTGTTTTCCGACACTACAAAAGACTTTTCATTGACAAATGCTAAAATTGATTTGCCCGAGCTACAAGGTGACCCCCTAAATATTGCCACGGAAAAATGCAAGGCTGCCGCTGAGATCATCAATGGTGCTGTTATTATAGAAGACACATCCCTTTGTTTCACTGCATTGAAAGAACTACCAGGGCCCTACATCAAATGGTTTCTCGACAAATGCGGACACGATGGACTAAACAAAATGATTTCAGACTACGACGACAAATCTGGATACGCGCAAACTGTCGTCGCCTACTGCGAAGGTCCTGGAAAGGAAGTTCACATCTTTGATGGACGCACAATGGGAAAAATTGTTCCCGCCAGGGGCAAGCTCGACTTTGGCTGGGATCCTATCTTTGAGCCAGATGAAGGTAGAGGCAAGACGTATGCCGAAATGGGGAAGGACCATAAGGATGCGATCTCACATCGAAGTCGAGCCTTTGCTAAACTAAAAGATTTCCTAACGAAATAAGTCCAGTTATGTCACTCGTCCTAAATTTGATAATATTTGAAGTTGACAGTCACTCACTAAGGAGTCACACAAGGTCCGTCAAAACCTTGCGCCGTTAGCCCCCCATCCACGCATAGAACTTGTCCCGTGACATACGAGCTTGCAGGGAGACATAGAAACAAAATGGGCCGGGCAATTTCTTCTGGTTGTGCCAATCGACGCATTGGAGTCCATTCCTTTACTTTGTCCAACTGCGTAGGATTCTTCTTGACTGCATCCTCCAGCATTGGAGTCATAGTCATCCAGGGCGCGACGGCATTGACACGAATGTTCCGGTTTGCCCATTCGCAGCACAGTATGCGAGTAAAGTGATTCAATGCCGCCTTACTGAGCCCATAGGCCGCTCCAGTTCCCGAGCTCTGCACTCCGGCAGCTGATGACACATTGACAATGGTCGCACCGTCTGAATCAAATTGATCGGCAAATCCTTTGCACAAAAAATATGCCGAATCAATATTCGTTTTCATCATGGTATAGTATTCCTCGTCGGTTTGCTCCGTTATGTCTTTTCGTATGTTTGTGCCAGCACAGTTGACGAGACCATGAAGGGACGTAAAGGTGGATTTTGTAGTGCCCACCAAGGTAGATCTACCTTCGGGGGTTGCGATATCACATTGGATATGGAGAATGGGAATGTCCGGGTACTCTTTCTGCAGGGAAATAAACGATTCTGTCGGGGGTCCTCGAGAGCAAGCGATCAGCCCAGCCGCGTGATGTTGCAGGATCTCTTTGCAGGCTGCCAGTCCGATTCCCTTAGTGCCACCAGTGACGACAAAATTTCTTTGCTTGAGCGTCCAGGCGTCCATTCTTTGCGTTGTGGGTGATACGTGATGTGTGGAGCGGTGAACCAATTAATAGATAAGCGGATAGAGCAGGCAAGAGATTCGCACGAAGTTTGCCCCTTTTGTGTGCTGCTCCGATTAGATACTCTAAAAAATACTCGAATGATAATGATGATAATAATAATAATAATACGATGGAATAAAAAATGTTAGATTAGTCTACTATTTTTATTTTTTGAAAACGTTGTACTACTAGACTACTACTACTTCTCTCTACTCTAGCTAGAGTGGGTGAGCTACTTACAGTAGGTGGAAATGGCCCAGTAGTAGACTACTACTCTACTAGCTAGCTACTACTACTACTACTAGCTAGCTCTAGAGAGTAGCTACTAGAGCTGGCACTACTACTAGCTAGAGTAGAGTAGCTAGCTAGCTACTACTAGCTAGAGTAGGATAGTAGTAGTAGTAGTAGTAGCTAATACTCTAGTAGAGAGTAGCTAGAGTAGTAGTAGCCAGCTACTCTAGCTAGCTAGCTAGCTAGAGTAGCTAGCTAGTAGCTACTCTAGTAGTACTCTACTACTAGTAGCTAGTAGCTAGCTAGAGAGTAGAGAGATTAGTCTAGTAGTAGTAGCTCTCTAGGTACTGTAGTCTTCTTTACTAGTAGCTACGAGTAGTAGTCTACTACTCGTCTACTACTTCTAGCAGTCTACTAGACTACTAGCTACGAGTAGACTAGCTATTTGTAATAATAGTAATAATAAGATACGCTCACGCTTCAGTCGCGAACATGCTGAATCGGGATTCCATGCAAATTGCACGTGGTGATGTACGAGTA
>Ga0100378_1002951_pt1 | contig 16610 bp, 11 predicted proteins | sample CryGeymeta201502_FD_81535 | JGI IMG/M metagenome (GOLD analysis project Ga0100378, IMG submission 81535) | Groundwater microbial communities from Crystal Geyser aquifers in Utah, USA - Crystal Geyser metaG 2015-02 | ecosystem: Environmental > Aquatic > Deep subsurface > Groundwater | place: USA...
CCTACCCTCTTCCGATACCCCAACCCCAACCCCAACCCCGTCGTTTTAATTCGAAATATATGTGATGTGACATATAATCATTTTAAATTTAATGCAAAACTTAGACCAGAGGCAGGCTGAAGCATTTGCTCTGAGCACACCAGTCACCCTATCGACTGCACCCAGGATTCAGATGGTTCGAATGGACGACATCCATCAACTCAACGAACTGAAAGCAAGACTTAAGCACCTTAAACCAGCTGTCAAAATGGGACCAAATGTCAGATTGTTGGAGGTACCTTCAGGTAACCAACGAAATTGATAGTCTTGATCTATACATTATACCTTATTGATCTATTTGTCATCCTCACAATATCAACATACAGTCTAAAACGATATCTCTGAATAATAGGCCCCTATCAGCCCAGTGACGCTCAATCAGAGGTTGTATGAGAATCTTAGGGCCTTTCTGATGGCCAGGATTACTTGTTAGTAAAAATGAGGAAAAGTGATTAAACAATCATCGAGAATTATGAGAAACGATTGATGGTTTCAACGCTATTGGCCCCATTATATGGAATAGATTGCTAAAGGATTGATGGTTGGAGATCTAACAGAAGAATCACAAACTGCCGAAGCGCAGGACTTAGGTATAAGTTTTATTATGCTCTCTATAATACTCACAGCTCGTGATCAACTCCACACTGGCAAGATAAAAATGTCTCATACTATGGTATACTCACCTCTGAACTGAGCCATAAAAGAACGGAAGGTTCTTTTTTTGTTCTGATATTTGTTCAAAAGGTCGATTAGGGGAAAGTTTCATAATTACACTAAGAGCCTTACCGACAGAAGAAGCGTCATTTAAGTTATAACGGGAGCTCAGAAGGGAAAATATGACTTTTTAGTGAGAAAATAAGTGACTTTGCTCAATGCTGAATAAGATATAATACGGCAACGGATAGAACTGATGTTCATCAGCGGGGACAAGTAAAATAACAACAATTACAATAACTTCCAGAATCACATACTAAATCATTAAAATGACCCAAATTCAGTCATCAAGGCTGATTATTCTTCCAACGGACCTACTTAAGAGTCAGCATCATATGAGATAGTTGTCAAGATAGAACAAGAGCGAGCAAATAATCTCAAATTGTACCAAAAAATAAAGAACAAATTTAGCTGCTTTTAGTATACACTCAGACCTGTTAATGTGACCAATGATTGCGACTCTATGATTAGGGAGTATGATAGACTGATGACCGAGCGGCAATATTTGTAGAAAGAAGCTACCAAACTGGAATACAGGTTTGAAAGGTAGTTCAAAAACATATCTGAACCCTATCGATTTTTGATAGAACTTTGGCGTTCAGAACAACAAGATCATTAAGACTTGAATAGCTAGGACACTATAGATAGGATCAACAAAGCTTTGGTAAGGACTAAAAAGGAAATTGGTGCCTGTCTGCAAAACTAAGAGAATTATAACGTAGGATAGTTGTCTCCATTTGAACTCAAGAGCCAAGCCTATCAAAAATTACTTGGCTAGCTCGATTCAGTCAACAAAAGGGTAGATTAACTATAGATATCAAGGTTGACAAAATAGACTGAATACAATGAAGCTTTGAAGAGGGAAAAAGAGGAAAATGCTAATTTAAGGAAAAATATATAAGCTTTGAGTATTAAAATTGAGTCATTTGCGGAGAAGGAGATTGAACTTTACAGAAAAATAAGCACTCTCACAGCATCAATCATGAAGAAATAAGGGGAACTCGATAAATTGAAAGCTATCGAAGCCAACACCAAGAGATACCTGACGGAAAACACAAATTAAGGTCTGTGCTACGAAATTTCGATTTCTTAACTGAAATTTAAGGGCAGAGGATACGTCAGAATCGATAAAACATTTGAAGAAATAACAGCCTATCTTGAAACAGCAAAAGGAACAGCCCTCCAGATTCTGGATCTCCACAGCAACAGTTAAATAGATAGTCATTCTCAGACCTCCATTCCTGATCAACTTGCAAAACCCGACGATCCTCTCGAGACCTAAAGCGTCAAGTCAACTTCTTATTTCAGTTCAGCCCGAAAGACAAAGAGACAACGTGAGTTCCACTGCTTCCAGACACAGCAAAAATCGCCTCTGAATGCAGGTTCTGTCACCGAAATGCGCTTCATCCGCAGAAGATGACCCGATTGTGCTATGATATTCGTGATATATAATTTAAACATAATAATTACAAAATGCTAGAAGAAATGCCTGGTCTTGTCACTGCCGATTGCTAAACTTACTTCTACGACTAGCCACCAACTCTTACTAATCAACTCCTTCTCACAACTAAACTTTTCGATGGCCTTTTCATGGCGAACGAATACGCACTCAAGGTAACTTAGGGGGATAGTTAGGAATAGGAATTCATAATCAACAACAAAATTGGGTTGGTAGTCAATTGTCAACCTTCGGATCTGAAAAAGGAAAGCATTCTGGTTAAATATGTATAGTATAGCTTTTTGAACAGACGTGGAGAAGTTGAGCTTATGGTTAATACGAAGAAGATTATAGATATTTTTCGAGAGATTTAGTAATGTTTGACTGAAAAACAAGAAGGTGTTATCTTGGCCGCTAAATAAATTGGGTCAGTCAGTACTAACATGGCTACTCTCTTTATGATGGCAAAATACGATTGGGATGCATAAAGAGCCCTTGAGTTCATATTAGCCAAGAAACCAGACATTGAAGTGACTGAAAAATACCTCAAAATTATGAGAAACTTCGAAAAGAAAAATAATCGTGAGACCATGGCTCATATATTCCAACATCATTAGGTTATCTAAAATGAACATTTGCTGCAAAATACCCTAATGAACTCGCTGGTGCAAAATATGCCCAATTTTTATGGATTAAGCCATCACAGAAATAACTCTTCTTGCAAAGGACAGCACAGGGCAAGAGCTGTCAAGTTTATAGAAAAGGTGGAGTTTATTGATAGTAGGAATTCAGCTTTTAACCTTTCCATCGATCTGGATGCAACACCTTACCTAGATGATGAAATCAAGGTTGTACCCGCCAAACCTGCTAAATTATCAGCAGTGGAAACTAAACTTCGAAAATTTATCAAAGATAAATGCAACGGAGAAATGTCATCATCTCTTTCGCTCAAAGCTGAGGGAAAAGATTCTGTTAAAGTCGATTGTATGGCAATAAAGAGCAAATAAGTCATCAGGCGCCTTCCTCGTAGAAGAGCAGCTTCCAAAACTGAAGAATCTGTTTAAAGCTGTGACGATTTCAAGATAAAAATCAAAACTAACAACTTTACTACATTCAACTCAGATAACGCTCGCAGCAGTAATAGCTCTAGTCTAGCCATCAAACAAGATTCCAGACAAGCTGTCTACTTGGATGAATTTTCAACAGATTTCAAAATCAAAGATAAAACTCCTCCCACTCACTACAGTAAGCAACACTTGGCCAAACGATGCCACACAGAAACAACCAATCATAACGATCACTCCCTTATCGACAGTTCCAAGCTGAATAATCTTTTCAAAATATCAAAATCTAACAAGACCAGCCACAAAAAGATAAAAACAGATTTACCCACCAGAAACAAGACGAACTCATTCATGGGAGCCAGCCGTCAACATGAAATAAAAGGCCCTGGTCGGATAGATTAACTAATCAGGTAGAAAATGAAGGGGAGACCAATAGTCAACGTCAACATGAATGTCAGAATCTAGAACATGAACATTTATCAAGGAGACAGCAGTTAAAGCTGCAGAAGGAACAGTTACAAGATTACAGAAAGGAGACGGAAGAAACAGAAATAGCAGTTAAGTTGAATTAATCAGCAAAAGACAGTGAATTATGTGATTTATTCATTTTTTTATCAAATTTAATGAGATCAAGTGAAGTGGATAGGAGTCAATTTTATTCTTTCAGCAACTTGCTGACAGGCTGATAGGCATTTTTCTCTCTTATTTTTCTCTGGTTGACTCTTTGCTAATGATTGCGAATCATATGGTTGTTTTCTCCTGTATTGTTGTTGTAAAAGTAAGTGACTTCAGGTAAATATTTGACTCTTGTGTGGCATTGCTCCAGAATAGGAATAGTAATAGCCACATCATTTGCTGCCTTGTAGTACTCTCCGTTCTAATCCAGGAGATCCTCATCGTCAATGTTTCTGAGCAACTGAGTGTAGAAAGCTCTAAGATGTGTGGTAACAAAAGGATACTTTCTAAAACTGTTTTCCTCGATTACATTCTGAGGCAATTCTCTTGAGTACCCAGGTGAAGCCTCTCCAAATATAAAGTTCGAATAAACGAACCAGATATCATTTTTGCTAAAAATGCTGTTGAAGACCTTCAGCACTTGTCTTCCTATAAGTTAATCATCTCCATCAACCACTAGAAAAATATCGTCAGGTTAGCAGAACTCAACTGCTGCTTTTTTGATGTTGAACAGTGCTCCCATATGATAAAGGTTCGTCTCTAGTTTGTATTGATCTTCATTGATTTTTCCCTGTTCTTTCATGAATCCTTCAATAATCTCCATAGTGCCATCAGTCGACCCATCATCAATCACCACAATGTGATAATTCGTGTAATTCTGCATCAAAACGGACCGGATATTCCTCAAAGCTCTGTTGTTCTCTTTGTTGTTGAAGGTGGGAATGACCACGCAGAAAGGTAGTTCGGTATAGGAACCGATCTGGTATTTTTCCTAGTAGTAGAAATATTCATCTTTGGGGATGGAGGATGAGGAAAAGTCAGGATTGTTCATGACTCGCCATGAAAGTGCCTGCTTGCGGAGGAAAGGAGAAAGTTCGCCTTGATTTGTGTTTTCCTTCTATGAAGGTGGATTAGGGATGTTAGGCACAGAATCACAAAAGGAAGGCGCAGTTATGGTCTGTAGAATTGGTTGTTTGGTAAAACTTCGGGAGAGAGTGCTGGAGTCCACCAACAAGACAAAGAGGGACGCCAATAACATCTGAATACTGATATCTCTCATGATTTGTATAATTAGATTATAGAAATTTGGTATAGACCTCGTTACTTCCTCTTTCGGAAACAAAAGTCTAATGACCGGCACACTGCACCCCTGAGCTTACACCGACCCTCATCGTCCATAATATATAAGCCATATCAATCATTTTCCTCATTTTTTGTTTTTTTATTCCTGCCATTGACACTCTTAACCACAGGACTCGCATTTCGCGCAGTTTTTTAATACAACTAGGCTAGGCTATTTTCATTTACGACATAGATGCCATTTTATTCATCTTTGGCTTAAAGTATTTGCTGTATGGATGGGTTTGTACATCAATGATGGTGGGGTTTTAGTTATGAAGGTCTTCGATCAATTTTCGATGATAGGAGAGATGTTTCCTTGGTGATTGCATTTATACCGAGCATGTGCTATGTCTTCGGGAAGGGTGGCATTGTTCGACTTTAAGCCTCCTCTCGATCGCATACCTATATGTCAATTGTTATTATTATTGCAATTAAGGTATTTGAATTGTCAATGCCCTGAGAAAATAATAAAAATAAGTAATTTTAAATGACTTAGATCAGAGGGTGAAGTACTGAGTGAAAATACTCTATATTAGATCGATTCCTAGTCCTACTGTCGGCTTAACTTTTGTGTAATATTCCTAGCCTCTCAACAATTATCGGTCTTCTTAACCCTTCTCAAGTTCATCATTGATCTCGACCACATCCAAACCGACCAATTGGCGAGAATGAGCAACTTTTCTGACAATATGATTTGCTTAGATTGGCCTCAAACCTCCTCTAAATTTAGTCCCTGTGCCTGTCGCTCCAGCAGGATCAATTGCATCGATATCGAATGAAATATGGAAAGGTTTGTCACCTTTTGGATCCAGATAGTCAATAGCCTGTCTCATGACCTCACCAATGCCGTATTACATCACGTGATCCATGGTAAAACATTTGATGTTGTGCTTCTTGAGATTGATCCACTCATCTGTATCGATGTCCCTGATTCCAACCAAAACTATATTTTCATAAGGCAACGTATTCTTCATCCACTCAAAACCAGGTAGGTTAGGTTTGGATAGACCACAAATGTGGCCTGCTGGGTATCCATGATATCCATAGTAGTTACTGATCGTTGGGTCGATGAAATCAGGATGAGCATCCACCCAAATAACTTTAAGATCCTTGTAGATTGAATTCAAAGCATGAATGGTGGCACTGCCGACAGAGTGATCGCCTCCAACCGTCACCATGACGCTATCAGGGTGCTACTTGACTCCTTTCACAATTGCATTGTTGATTCCTTCAAGTAAAGGATCCAGCAGTTGTAAATTTTTGACAAAATGTTTCGCTTGTTTCTCATATTCCCTTTGCTTCACACAGCTAGCATTGACATTACCCAGATCTATGGTTTATATTTCATATTTTTTCTTCAAACCCTCAAGCAAGTGACAATCTCTAAGTACCTGCGGTCCTTTCTCAACTCCCCTGATATTCTGGCCCTACCATACTTCAGCCCCTAAATATAGCATCTTCTTAGTAACAGTCTTTCTGACCTTGTCCATATCTAATCACAAATTAATTGCTGTCAAGGTCAGATAAACAACTCATTAATAATCCTCCCAGCCTATATATCTATCTTTATCAATGGGATACAAAGTGACAATTTTCCTCGCTTTTGTTGCTCTGTCAGCAGCCATGCTAGAGTTGCCTAGCTACTGGCTTCATCGAGGTTTCGATATCACAGATGGAGAGCTCAAGTCTTTCCCTGACTACAACTTACAATTGTCGACTACTTGCAACGAGATTAATTTGAACACCGGCAGCTATGATTACAAAGGAGTCGCCATGTCGGGTTACCTCAATATCGGAAAAGGCAACTCAGCCCTAGCTTTTCTCTTTTTCGGTAAATAAAGTGCCAGCCGTGATCAGATCAAAGATATCCCTACCATTATCTGGCTCAACGGAGGACCAGGATCTTCCTCACAATTGGGAAACCTCTTTGAGTTGGGTCCCTTCCAAATTAGCGAAAGCTCCAGTAAGGCTTACAACATCACCAGAAATAAATGGACCTGGACTCAAGCCTACAACATTCTCTTCGTTGACCAACCCGCCGGAACTGGACTCAGCTATGCCGATCCTACATACTCCAAAGCCTATGTCACCAGCCAAGAAGAGTTAGCTACTGATTTTTACGCTGCCTTGAGGGAATTATATCAGAACACCAATGGATGTTTCAACAAATTGGGTATTACCGGAAGCAGCCCACTTTTTGTTTTTGGTGAAAGCTACGGTGGAAAATATGCACCTGCCATTGGTTATAATATTCTCACAGAAGCCAAAGATAACAAAGGTTTCTTAACTGGTCTCAAAGGTATCGCTATTGGTGATGGCTTCACCGCCCCATTCAGCACTCTCCGCAACATGGGTGAATATGCCTACAACTTCGGTTTGTTGGACTATCAAGAACGTGCCAAAATCGAGCAATTCATTTTGAACGCTACCTACCAAAATATGAACTAGAGATACAAAGACCTTCACGTCTCTTTCTATCAAGTTTTAGAATCTATCAGCAACTCAACCAACGTCAATGTTTACGACATGACCAAATATAGACCTTATCCTACTGGCTTGCTCGACACTTATTTCGAATCTGAATAGGTCAATAATATGTACAAATGGGACAAAAATGTCAAATTCAACTCCCAAGGCGGCAATGTCAGAGAAGCTCTTTATGAAGATTTCATGAAGAGTGAGGTGGGAACTGTTCAGGCCATCCTTTCCAACTTCAATATTAAAGTGCTCATCTATACCGGACAAAATGATATCATTGTTGACACTCCGGGTACCTTGGCTTGGGTGGAAGAGATGCGATACCCTGGTGCTGATGAGTTCAGGTATGTTTATGTTTGATGTAGAAATACGCTCTTGACTCCCTGGAAGATCAACAATCAGGTTAAAGGTTTCTATAAGAAAGTGGGCAAACTGGAGCTGAGAACCATCAACAACGGTGGTCATTTGATCCCTATGGACCAAGGATAAGTTGCTCTCAACATGCTCAACGGTTTCGTCCAAAGCGCAATGACCACTGCAGATAGAAAAATAGAGATCCAGTGATGTGATTAAGATAGAGAAGATTATCCTAATTTTATCGAAATGTTAAAATATTTCTCATCAGATCAAATAGTGTGCCTGACATGCCCATGATGTGCCAATCCAACCCCTTAGGCCTCCCTCAACTAAAGCTTTCCTTTGTTGTCTTCCAGAAAGTCATTCCAGAATGTGGTGGTCGCCTGATCCTCAGGTTTGTCAAGAACTGGCTGATTAGCCTTAGCATCTTCTTTAGCATCAGCCAAAGTTTGGTTCCATTTTATTGCTGTCCCTATATCTTATCTGGACTCTTTGGTCAACCCTCTCTGATCATTCTTGGAGTCCTCAGCTATATCTGCCAGCAAACCTTTCCATTGTTGGTAGTAAGCATTGTCTTCAGCTGCGTCGGTGGATTTATTAGCAATTTTGGCAACATAGAGGGTTTCTGTGTGATTGTGAGCTGTATATGTGGTCTTGTTGTGTTTGTGAGTTCCATTGATGGTGCTACTGTGATTGTGAGTTCCATTGATGGTGCTACTGTGATTGTGAGTTGTATTTCCATGAATGTTGGGTAGAACATATCCAGTTGCATTTCCTTCGTGGATCTAATTTAAATCAGTTCATACTGTTAAACTGGAGACGGTCAGTGCAAGTACGAGTAGTACTAAGGTCTGGGCTAGCTTCCTGTTCATTTTAAAGTTAAATTTATAGCCTTAGTGGCGAATTTTCAAAATTAATGCTGAGGTCGTATATATTTGATGAAATTAAATTAGCAGATTGTTATATTTTATCACGAAGCCCGCCTTTGACACATGCTCAGTCAAAATCACAACAATAACTATAGCCAGTCATACAGACCCATAGCGAGAGAATAATACTGGCTACTTATGACCCCTCCTCCTTCACGTAGCCCCAGTCATCAATCACCATCTAACACTGATCACACACAGACAGCCTTCCATCATAGTCCTAGTTCATCTTGCTACTCCATCGATAGCTCTAACTTTTCGTACACCGACTTTATGTCTCCTTCTGAGAAAGTATTGAATCAAATCTCATCTTCAACGAAAGTCAAATGCAAACGGCTACGAAAAACAGCAGTCTAGTAGCATGAATGCTCTATTTGCTTAGAGATTATCAGAGATAAAGCCTAACTGCCTTGTGGACATTCCTACTGTCATGATTGCCTCAAGGAGTGGCTGGGAAATGCAACCAGATGCCCCTACTGCCGAAGCGAAGTCACATCCTACAACTATGGAGGATAGACGCACAAAGTAGCTCCAAAATAGTTCAAATATGAGCCTACAATGGCTGAAATTTTGGATTGGTCCTGCTATAGATGCAATCACACTTAATAAGGCGATGTAATTCTAATTTGTGACCGATGCTAAGCCTACGCGTGCCATATCGAATGCGATTAGTCTTTAGGAGGTGTTGAACCTGCAGGAGAATGGTATTGTCATTACTGCAGATGATGTATGTTTTTCAATTGTTCATTGACCTCAAATACCACGATATTTATTGATTTTGAAAATGCTGCAATTTATAAAATAAGCCGATTTCCATAATAGAAATGCAGACCGAGACACCAGAAGAAGTCAGGTAATACTTTCAGACTCAAGTCCAACCGATCTTCTCCACCCTCATGCACAAACTAATCATCAACCGACCAGAAGATATTAAAGAATACGTCCAAAAATATTTCAATACATCCAATAAGATCCTCAAAGATGTCAATGAATCCTCAGATGATTAAGATAAATTTGAAGAAATTTCCTAAGAAGAATTTGATATCAGAAAAACAATTAAACGACAGAATGCTGTGAGAAAATTTAGAAAAGGGGTGAGCTCATAAGCAAATCAGATGTTCACAGCTCAGCGCAAACCTATCAGCCTAAGACCTGCAGGTCTAAAAGACTAAAAGACACAAATCATGATCAGTTTCTACTTCATGGACAGTTTTCTCTTCCATGACTTTGAAGCAGAGTAAAAACAATTCCTGATCAACAGCATGGTCGCCCAAAAGACTACCAGCAACGAGACAGTCATCAAAGAAGGGGAATACGGTAGCTGCATGTATTTTGTTTAATCTGGGCTGTTTGAATGCTCGATTGAGGAGGATAGTGGGCTAAAGGGCAATAACACTCGAGTGCTTAGGAATTATCAAGCTGGAGATATTTTTGGCGAGTTGTGTCTGCTTCATGCTGCCAAAAGACAAGCATCTGTCATATCCCGTACTGAAGGGGTTCTCTACTCGCTAACTAGATAGGTCTATAGACATGTCAGAAAAATGTCAATTGTCAAAAAGAGAGAACTACACATCTAAAATCTAAAAAAGGTCAACATACTATCCAATCTTTCTGCTTAAGATTTTGAAAAATTATGTGACTTGCTGCACGAAGACACCTTTGAGGCAAACGAATATGTAATTCACTAAGGCGATATGGGAACCAAATTCTATATCGTTATTTAAGGTCTCCTGGCAGCCAAAAGTAGCTAATAAGATACTTTCTACCAGTACTACAAGTAAGGCGATTACTTTGGAGAATTAGCATTGATCACAAAAAAGCCAAGACAAGTGTCAGTGCAGGCAGTCACCAAGTGTCGATTGGTCTCTCTGAGCAGTCGAGTATTTTTGAGTGTAATAAACCTTGACAAAGCACATACTGAAATGAACCAGAAATACAGACAGGGACGCGTGCAGACTTTAGGCGGCAGGAGGAGAAAAGTCAACAATTCCGTGGAGCACAAAGAATACAAAGAATGATTAAAAATTGTTGAGTTATGTGAACTATCTTGTGATTTTGTTCATTTAATTTATAGTTTAGCTTAATTAGAGGTAATACGTTTGGTGGCAGACTAATAACAATAACTATAACTTAATAATGGGTTGTAGCTAATCTTCTGAAGCAAACGAGCCAGTGGTCAACAACACCACCCTGCTCAGAAATAACTCCGGTCTACTCAGCAACTCGCATCACTCCAACGCCCCCAAACAAGAACAAAAGCAATCTCTTCCTGCACATCATTCTCAAAACAGTTTTACCCTCACAATGGTCGGCAACACTTCCACTCACAGTCTCATCCTTGGCTTTTCAGGTCAATAGTTCACACCTATACCCTGTCGCATTTCAATTCCCCGTTACTGTCATGCCATTCTAACCAACCAGCAAACAGGCTACATAACCGGTGGCATATAGGACCTCTAATCCAATATCAACGCCAAAGCTACAATTGACCAACAAATTTTAGAAGGCAACATCTCGAAAAAATTCTATAAGGTTGACATATCAATATTGATCGATGATCCTGCTTCTTCCTTATAGGAGTATCCTGATATGATTAATGCTCGATACGCACATGTCAGCATTGTTCACGGGTAGTATCTGTATGTCATTGGAGGGAGACAATATGGACCTGATGAACAGGGACTACTGGCTTCATGTTAAAAATATGATTTTTCTGCTAGAAAGTGGAAAGCTATAGCTTCACTCCAGTATCCTCGAGCTGCCTGTGCTGCTGTGGGCTATGGCAGTCATCTGTATGCCTTCGGTGGCTATTCTGGCAATAATACTCGAACGAGAGTGATTGAGACCTACAGCGATGGAGATTCAGCCTGGAAGAAATTGCCCTATTTATTACATTAAGGATTCTAAGGAGCCCTTGTGATGAAAAAACCAGGTTCTGATACTTCTGTCCTAATTTTCGGTGGCAAAAACAATCTCTAAAGATCCAGCAGAGTAGTTGAGTTTAACATCGACAGGGAAACAGTACAGGGTTACAACAAAATGAAATAAGGTCGCTCTTTCCACAAGGGGAAATTGATCGACAATGACATTTATCTCATTGGAGGAGGTTGCGAGAGTATTGAAATTTACAGCCCGCTGCAGCAAAAATCGGAAAAATTGCGAGAGGTTTCTTATTTAGAATATTGTACAATGAAGGAGCTAAATTCATTCAGTCAATTTCAGGAAAGCATCAAATTGGCACATCAAAAAAGAACATAAATCCCTAAATTCTAAAATAAAATATCGCTGTTCGGCCATGCACACGAACCTTTTGCCTATCATATGAGCCTTGACAACATGATGGTCAATAGCTAGGGTCAATCCCTAGCACACAACTTCTTCCAATTCACCAGTATTTTTTATTCCTATTATAGATGTCGTCAGGGTCAACAAGGAGTATAGTTTCGTTCTAGGAGGTATTTCTTGTGATTTGGCATAAGTCTCCTCGACGCTATACAGCTACCACATCCAATCAGGTTAAATCAAGTATTTGTAGCCCATGATCACTGCCCGCTATGCCTTTGCTTCTACTGTTCTAGGCAGCTACCTTTACGTCTGTGGCGGCAGGAAGTTAGGAGATGACTAGGCTGCGATAATAGGTCTTTGCTAACGATTTTCATTTCAATCTTATCAATGGTAATAAATAGCTCCAATGAAGTTTCGCAGACAAAGTGCTACTTTGGTGCCTGTCGGAGAGTATATATTGGTCATTGGAGGGCTCAAATAAAACGGAATCAGATCCAATGAACTAGAATTATACATTCCTGCATAAAATAAATGGGTTGAACTCTAGGCAAAATTCTAAATATCAGTATAAGGAATGGCTGCAATTTAGTATGATGGAACCTATTATCTCTTCGGTGGAAGATCTACCTCAGATATCCAGAAAGTATTCAAATTAGTCCTCGATCTAGATATCGGTGTTAAGTACTAAAAATGCCTCAGACCTGAGCTCCAACCTGTAGGATTCATGAACACTCCAGGTACCAATCTCAAAGTATGCGTACTTGACGATACCGCCTTTATTTTGGGTAACATACCTCATGGCGTTGATGTCTATGATTTGAGAAAGCACAAGAGCGTCAGCCAGATGCCTCTAAAGATATTTGAAGGACTGGGTGATCCCTACTTCCAATCCTACACCATGATCTTCTGAGACTTCTAATCTTGACCTCTGTTATACAAAATAAACTCATATCAAATAACACAAGCAGAATGAAACGACGAGTCTCACAGTAATTGCTCAAATGGCATCAAGCTCGGACAGTAAATAAAGTGCATTCCATTGCCAGCATGCTTAATGGCTTCTCTTATCAGTTAATAGCTGATATGATGATGGATGTCAAAAGACCATTCACTAGGGTCTGCATTCACGGAAGAGAACCCTAGCTGATGCTGCCGTACATAAAGGAACATAATCGCAAATTTGAATAGGAAAAATGCACGATAACTCTTGTAGATTATGTCCGATGTCTGGCCATGGAGGGGCTGATAGAAAAGGAGAAAAGTGTCAAAGAAATCAGGTATGTCTAGAACGGAGATAGCTGGCTACCCGAGGAGGATGAGTTTGATCTGCTAGTCTCATCAATACGGGCGCATCACGCCAACGATCCTTAGACACTTTTCACCAAATACGAGAAAACCCTAAAACCTGACGGTGCTCTCATCGGCACAGCTTTTGTCGAAGGTACCCTTAGGTAACTGTACTGGGCCTATCTAATGGCTTAGAATGAGAGGTATGGAGGTGTCAGTCCTAAGGTGACCCATTTCCCAGGACTCGGCGAAACAGGCACATATCTGACCTCGTCCAAATACGAATTATGCACCATTTTGCAGCACGAAAAATCCCTTTAATTCGAGTCTTTCGTCGATATTCTTACCATTTTGCAGGAAATGGGTGAATCAGGCTGGCTGAGAGGACGAAGAAAGGCCGTCTTTGAAGATTTGTTGCTGTCTGCAGCAGCTTTGTATGAATCCGAGTTCAGAACTAAAAGAGACACCGTGACTGCCTCCTTTTCGATGAGCAAATTCATTGGCTGGAAGCACCATCCAAGTCAGCCAAAAAAATTGCGACCTGGAAAACAAGTAGGCAGCGTTGAATTTTCCGACGAATTGCGAAAATATGGAGATATCGAGGATTACACTGTTAAGGAAGACAGTGAGGACCCGATAAAGATCAAATGATCAGAGAGTTAACTTAAAGGGTATGCCAACAGTATGATAATCATTGCTTGAATGACCGCCGATGCTCCATGTTTCTGCTCATGGGTCTCACCCTCATTTTTGGGCTGTCCACTACCTTTGATTCCTAGCCATCTGCCTCAATACCTTTATCCTTCATGAACCTCTACAACTCGCCTGTTATTTTCATCGCACTATTTTTATCATACTTGAATTTCTTCAAATTGTGTAACTGGGTCAGTTATTTTGGTAATTTTTCTATACGGTTGTTGCTGACGTTGATTTCAGCTAAACGGGATGATTCGCCTGCTTGCTGTCCGCGGAGCAAACAAGAAGGCAGTTGTTACAGCAAATTTTAAGATATATCTATTTTTAGTAAATTTGGCCATATAGCCATTATTCCGTCTGCCAACTTCCTCAGCTGATTTGCTGCCAAGTTCAACTCCTTCAACTTCGGGAGAGCCATAATTCCTTCAGGTATGTCCTCCAATCTATTATGACTCAAATCTAGCCTAGTCAGACAGTCTAACCCACCAATTTATTGCTAGCTAATATATGAAATTAGGTTATTGCTAACATCGATGACCGATAGATGTTCACAATTGTTGAAGGAAGGGATCTAGAGAAGTTTATTGTGATTGAGATAGATGGTGTGGAGGCTGGGAAGATTATTAAAAGAATGACGGAGGTTATCTGTCTACAACAAATTATGGCTCAGATCAAGGGAGAGAAGTGAGGGTAGTTGATCTAGAGCTGGCACGAATGTTAGCTTATTAGAAGACAGTTGTATGTGTTGTAAAGATTTGATTGTCAAGATTTATTGAACTATCGATGTGAATGAACAATTATTTAGACTGAGAACAGATAACTCCACCAACTTGCTAACCGAAGCTGGCAAATTCTTCAATTATTTGTTTTTGCTGACATCCAGCTCATTCAAAGCCACCAGTCGACCAACACTCTCAGGTAATTTGTCTATGTTGTTCCTGCTCAAATCCAACCTCTCCAAACAGCCAACTCCTCCAATCTCATCAGGTACACTATTTAAAGCATTGTTCTTTGCATCCAACACCTATAGCAAGATCAGACCTCCTATTTCCTTTGGTAACTCTTTGAGTCCATTGGAAGACAAGTACAACTATCTTAGCTGTTTGAGATTTTATATGGTAGTAGGCAGTGTTTCTAGTAAATTGCATTCTAGACGGAGGACAATCATTTCGATACATTGAGACAGTTAAGCTGGTAGAGATGAAAGATGGTTGTGAGATAGGTCAAGTAATTTGAGACGATCGAGGGTTCGAATTCCTGCTATCGATGTTAGCTCGTTTCTGCTCAATCTTAGTTATTAGAGAGTTCGCACTGAAAATAAACTCTCAGGCAAGATCTTTAACTGACATCCAGTGAGCGACACAGATTTCAAGTAATGAAGTCTCTCAAGCCCATCCAAATTTGATATCGGATTGTAACCTAAATATTACTGAAGAAGTACTTAATTCAAGCAAAATGACATTCCTGAACTACCAGGTAATGAAATCAACACTTTTGATTAGGTTAGAATCCAAAAACATTTTTCTTATTTTATCTTTACCTTGAGGATAACCACTTTGAAGAGCCTTTTGGAGTACTTCATTTGATAGGTTATCGCCAATTACCAAAGACTAACGTTATTTCTGATAGGTGTTAGTCAGTTCTTGAGGCAAGATGAAAGTTTGCAATGCTTATTCTGGTGATATTTTGACATATTGTTCTGCTTACTCAGGATTTAAAGCGAAAATGAGGTAGCTTCTCATGAAATTTGCCAGCTAATGTTTGCTCTGGATCTTCTCAATTTGGTATATCTTCCCTACCGCTTTACCAAACAAAAAACGTTGAATTCCATGTCTTACTAATCTAAATGGCTCAATTTCAGGTGACTACCTCTAAATTGATATACAAACTCCGAATTATGGCAATTCTTCTTATTTCACCTAGGAAGAGGTATCTATTCGATCTACTAGAGTTGTACAACTGGCCCTCAATTTTTTATTAAGAATCAACTGTGATTTAAGCTAAAGAGGGTTCTCATTTCGAAGCAAACATTTTGCGCAGATGACCTACTTACATTGTTGACATTGACTATGACTACGAATATAGTTGTTGTGATTGTAGACCACTTCACAACTATAGCAGATGAAGGGTCGACTAAAAGGTTAAAATTGATTCAGATTGCATCTATGATGTCTCAGAGGAGTCTGTCTGGCAGCCTAGCGAGCTATTCTTTCCTTGAAGGACTATGAAGTACGGTCGAGAGCTGCCCAAGTGTTGCATAGCTCAGCAATAGGTCCAAAAGGACTTCTCTCCAGTTCGTATAAATAATGGCAAAATAAATTGCTGCATTTGGTGAATTCGCTCACCTCGCTCTTGACAGCCAACTGTATTTAAGCTGTAATGTAATTATTGAATTTGACATTGACTAACACATCGTTTGTGCTTTTGCTGAGCCTGTTTTTGACTCTAATTATTTTTAATTTTTAGGGCATGTGGATGCTGAGCTGCTTGAGTTGATCGTAAACTTTAAGAATTTAGCGCTACTTC
>Ga0100378_1002957_pt1 | contig 16576 bp, 13 predicted proteins | sample CryGeymeta201502_FD_81535 | JGI IMG/M metagenome (GOLD analysis project Ga0100378, IMG submission 81535) | Groundwater microbial communities from Crystal Geyser aquifers in Utah, USA - Crystal Geyser metaG 2015-02 | ecosystem: Environmental > Aquatic > Deep subsurface > Groundwater | place: USA...
AACTTGATCAAAACTTTTTTCGAATTTTCGTTTGTCTTCTTTTAAAATACATCCTGTTAAAATAGTTTTTAGTTTTTCGTTTTTCGTTTTTAGTTTCTGAAATTTTGGAATTAATCCAAATACCCTATCAACTGCTGATTGCCTTACCGAGCACATATTAACTACAATCAAATCAGCTTCATTAATATCTGAAGCTAATTTATATTTCATATTCTCTAAAACAGTAGCAATTCTTTCCGAGTCAGATTTATTCATCTGGCACCCAAAAGTAATAATACGATATTTCATATCGTTAATATTACAATAAAAAACAGCCTTTTTCAAAGCTGTTTTTTATAATTTCTGTTTAATTTAGGGAAGTACTTTTTCTAATTTCTCTTGTTTAATTCTTGTTTTTTAAATTAATTATTTTTTCTTTTCTATTTCTGATTTACCCCGTTAGAAGTTTGTCAGCAAGTTGTTGGCCAAAAAAAGAACGATATGTTCTTTTTTTGGCGGAGGTTTAACCCACTGAAATAAATATTTAAATTTAATATGTTTAACCCTCGCAAACTTCTAACGGGGTTTAATCTTTTCCAAAAATTTTTTCAACTTCATTTTTCCAATATCACCCTTTCCTCTTTCTCTCACTCTGACCGAATTTGTTTTCATTTCTTTGTCGCCGACAACTAAAAGATAAGGAATTTTTTGGAGCTCACCCTCTCGAATTTTTTTTGAAACAGTTTCATTTTCATCTTTAACTTCTATTTTACATCCAGCATCTAACATCTTACTTCCGACTTCTCTGGCATATTTTTCATGGCGGGCCCCAACCGGTATTACCCAAACTTGTTCTGGCGATAACCACAAAGGCAGGGCCCCAGCATAATTTTCAAGCAGTACTCCAATGAATCTCTCGATCGATCCTAAAAGAGCGCGGTGGACCATAATTGGTCTTTTTTTCTTTCCTTTTTGGTCAATATAATTCAAATTAAATTTTTCTGGCAAGTTAAAATCAACTTGAATAGTCGTACATTGCCAGGGACGACCTAAGGAATCCTTTATTTTGATATCAATTTTCGGGCCGTAAAAAACTCCTCCCCCCGGATCAATTTGATATTTTAATTTCAGTTTTTTGAGAACGTATTTTAAAGAATTTTCTGCTTTTTGCCAGTCTTTTTCAGTTCCGGCATATTTTTCTGGTCGGGTCGAAAGATAAATGTCAAAATCTTTGAACCCAAAAGTTTTAAGAATTTTAAAGCCGTGTTTTAAAAGTTTTATTAGCTCAGTACTTAACTGTTCTGGTGTGCACCAAATATGAGCATCATCTTGGGTAAAACCCCGAACCCTGACTAAACCATGTAAAACACCAGATTTTTCATAGCGATAGACCGTTCCTAATTCGGCGTATTTTATTGGCAAATCTCTGTAGCTTCGAATTTTTGATTGATAAATCTTAACATGAAAAGGGCAATTCATTGGTTTTAACATATATTCCTCCTCATCAATTTTAATCGGGGAATACATGTTTTCTCTGTATAAATCCCAGTGGCCGGAAGTTTTCCAGAGATCCAATTTTCCAATATGGGGGCTGACTATCCATTGATATCCTTGTAAAATTAATTCTTTGTATAAATAATCTTCGATAATTTTTCTTAAAATTGCTCCCTTGGGATGCCAAAGTGGGAGACCAGCTCCTATTTCTTCGTCAAAACTAAATAATTCTAATTTTTGGCCCAAGATTCGGTGGTCTCTTTTTTCCGCCTCAGCTTCTTTTTGAAGATAATTTTCTAATTCTTTTTTAGTCTTAAAAGCCACTCCATAAATTCTGGTAAGCATTTGATTTTTTTCTGAACCCCGCCAGTAGGCACCAGCAATTTTTGTTAATTTGAAGGAATCAGCCGGGATTTCTTTAGTTGATTTAACATGTGGCCCAGCGCATAAATCAACAAAATTTCCGCTTTCATAAACAGTTACTTTATCCTCTTTTATTTCATTTATTAACTCCAATTTATATGGCTGGTCTTTAAAAATCTCTTTTGCTTCTTTTTTTATGATTTTTTTCTTTTTAAAAACAATATCTTCTTTTATTAACTCTCGCATTTTTTCCTCAATTTTTAGCAAATCCTCAGGAGCTAAGCTCCTTTTTAAGTCAAAGTCATAATAAAAGCCATTTTCAATTGCTGGCCCAATACCAAAGCAAGTGTTAGGATACAATTCCCGAACTGCATAAGCAAGGATATGGGCTAAAGAATGCCTAATTGTTTCGAGCTTCATTGTTGGAATGTTGGATTGTTAGAATGTTGGTCGGTTTAATCAATCTAACAAAGCGAAGCGATCAAACATTTCTAACATTCAAACCTCATTTATTATTTCTTCGATATCTTCGCAAATGAGTTTTGGGACTCCGTCTCGCATATCAACTCGACCTGAAACCAAAACAATTTTGTTTTCTTGAAAAGCTGAGGGATTTCTTTCAATTACCCTTGGAAAAACAACCACCTCGATTTTGTTATTCAAATCTTCTAAATTCATAAAAAGCATGGGTTTACCAGTTCGAGTGATAATCTTTTTAATTTTCGAAATAATCCCGCCGATTTTGACCTGGCGATTAATTAAATTATTTTTTATTTTATTAATACTTAAGGCTTTCTTAGCAAGAATATTTTGAAAATCTTCTAAAGGATGCGAAGTAACGAAAAGCCCTAACAATTCTTTTTCCCAGCTTAATTTTTCAGCTTTTGAGGCTGGGGTAGCTGGTGTCAATTTAAATTCAATATTTTGGGAAATACCGTCAAAAAGACCTCTTTGACCCTCGGTTTTCATCCTCTGGGTTTCTCTCGCCGATTCTAATAATCTTTCCAAATTGAATAAAAGCTGATTTCTTTCAGCCAGTTTGTCAAAAACCCCGGCCTTAATTATACTCTCCAAAGATTTTTTATTCAAGTCCCTTGAGCTAATCCTGGTGATAAAGTCAGCAATTGACCGATAGGGACCAGAAGCTTTTCTTTCTTTAACAATTACCTCCACGACGTTAGTACCAACATTTTTAATGGTTGATAATCCAAAACGGATTTTCTTGGGTGGGACCACGGTAAAGTTTTCTAAACTCTCATTTATATCTGGCTGCAAAACTTCAATCCCCATTTTTTTGCATTCTCCGATTAAAAATCCGATTCTTTCGATATCAGCCTTTTCCGAAGTTAAAAGGGAAGCCATAAATTCCAGTGGAAAATGGGCTTTCAGATAGGCAGTTTGATAAGCGATAATGGCATAGCAAGTGGCATGACTTTTATTAAAACTGTATCTAGCGGAGGGTTCAATCCAGTGCCAGATTTTTTGGGAAACCTCTTCATCTATTCCGTTTTTCTTACATCCTTCAATAAATTTTTCTTTCTGAGCCATTAGCAATTTTCTAATTTTTTTACCAATTGCTTTCCTTAAAACATCAGCTTCAGAAAGGGTAAAGCCAGCTAATTCCTGGGCAATTTTCATAATTTCTTCCTGATAAACCGGAATTCCGTAAGTTGATTCTAAAATCGGTTTTAGTTTTGGATGTAAATATTCGACTCGCTTTTTCTTTTGTTTTCCAGCAATATAATCTGGGATGAGGGCCATGGGTCCCGGCCGATATAAAGCAACCATGGCAACAATATCTTCCAGCTCAGTTGGCTTTAATTGTTTAAGATAGCGTTGCATATTATCTGATTCCAGTTGAAAAACGCCAACTGTTTCTCCTTTTTGCAAAAGTCGATAGGTAGCTTTATCATCTAGAGGTATCTCTTCGATATTGATTTTTTTACCTTGAACTTTGTATATTCGAGCCAGGGTATCTTCAATAATGGTTAGATTTTTCAATCCCAAAAAATCCATTTTTAATAAGCCAAGATCCTCAATGGAGCGCATCTCGTATTGGGTAACAATAACTTCTTCGTCTTGAGTGGGATGTTGGAGTGGGATAATTTCATCTAAAGGTTCAGCTGAAATTACTACTCCGCAGGCGTGGGTCGAGGCATGGCGGGCGACACCTTCTAATTTTTTGGCAAAATCAATTAGTTTAGTTGCCTTCGGATCATTGAGGTAAGTTTGGCGAAATTCGTCAACACGAGCTAAGGTTTGGTCCAGCGTTAATCCAAAGGGGATCATTTTGGCCAGCTGATCGCAGTAACTGTAGCTATAACTCAAAGCCCTTCCCACGTCCCTAACTACTGCTCTGGCAGCCATTGTTCCAAAAGTAATAATTTGGGCCACTTTATCCCGGCCATATTTTTGAGCGACATAATTTATTACTTCGTTTCTTCTCCGGTCAGCAAAATCGAGATCTATATCTGGAAGTGAGATACGGTCGGGATTTAAAAATCTCTGGAATAATAAATCATATTTTAGAGGATCGACGTTAGTAATATTTAATAAATAGGCAACCAAAGAGCCGCCTACTGAGTTATGAACAGTTATGTCATTGGCTACATAAGAGACATCTTTTTTTACCGTAAAATCATATACTTTTCCTTTGTAATTCTTAAATTTCACACTTTGAACCGGAAAATAAATATAATTTTCTTGAATGAAAGTATCATTTCTATAAAATTTTTGTTTTTTAATTGGAATTTGAAATTCCTTAAATAGACTATTGAAATAAAAAAGTTGTTTTCCTGAAATGGTGAGCTTAAATGATGTGTGCCAATTTTTCTGCTTAGGCCTCCGTGTTTTAATTGATGACATTATTTTTAATCTTGCCAGTAGCATTTTTACTTGGGAAACTAAGTCAAATGAAGTAGAATCAAAAGATATTCTCATTGAATCCTTATGAGAACCATCTCCTTTGAAAAGTGTAGTTAAAAACTGAATAATAATTTTATTTGGGCTTTCGAGAATTTGTTGAGGTATATGTTTATTTAATACGCCTTTCCCACAAAGTTTCTGAAAAAATAAGGGTACAATTTTAGAGTAACCAAAGATCTGACAACCCCTTCTTGTTTTATGAAATTTTATAGCACTATCTAAATTAAAGATTTTTTTGAGAAGTTCTCTAACCTTTTTTATATTCTCAGTTTCATCTTTATGAAATCCAAAACCAATAGTGGCTAAGCCGTTTCTTATCCTTCCCCAACCTTCGGCAGTATAAAAACCAAGTAGTTGAGCTAAGTCTTTGTCAAGCTTTATAAATCTTTTAATTTTCTTAAAAATAAGTTTATTTGTTCCAAACTCATACCAAATATATTTATTATCGCCTTGGAGATTTTTATCAAATTTCATTAAATCAAAAACAAATGTTTTACTGTGGTGTTGAGGAGTAATAGGATAAACCAGTAAATTATTCTTTTTTAAATTTTTAGCTTCGATCCATTCGAATTTATAATTCTGCCATAGTTTATTTTTGCAAGAACGTTTGCAGGTTGGCTTACAAATAGTGGGTTTTTTATCTTTCATAACTGGACACATTTGATGTCTAACCGCCAATACTCTATGGTCTTGAGTGAGCTCGATTTTTTTAAAAGTAGGCATTTTCGATTTAATTATTGCAACCTTTTCATTTACATCATAATTAAAAACATTTGTAACCATTTTTTTCTTTCCTTGGCCTGAAATCACAGAATCCTTGATCTTGATCTCCTGGATATTTTTTTGTTGTCCATTTCCTATCAAGATTTTTGTATTAGGAAGAAGGCACCCTCTGCCTGGGCCAACTACAATCCGATTTTCTTTTGCCCAATTGACAAAATCCTGGACAATCAAAAAATAAGAGGCAAAACCAGTTTGTTTGATAACCGAAAGCTCGTAATTTAACCTGTCAAGAGTTTCTTTTGTGGGATGCTCTCCATATCTCTTTTCAACCCCTAAATAACAGAGTTCTTCCAAATATTCATCAGGTGTTTTCTTTGAAGGAACTTCAAACTTAGGAAGTCTAATTTTTCCAAACTCAAATTGAAAGTTACAGAGCTCAGCAATCTTTTGAGTATTCTCTATAGCTTCTGGCAAATCCTTAAAATCTTTAATCATTTGTTCAGGACTTCTCATTGAGAAATCATCTTCTCTTAAACTCAATCTTTCTGGGTCATTGGGATCAGCTCCAGTATTAATGAGCATTAAAATATCCTGGGCCTCAGCATCTTCTGGTTTCAAATAATGGATATCATTGGTGGCTACTAAGGGTATTCCCAACTTTTTGGAAATAGAAATTAGTCCTTTGTTAGCAACTTTTTGGTCATGGGAATTTGGGTGGTGTTGGATTTCTAAATAAAAATTATCTTTGCCAAAAATTTCCTGATAGATTTTGGCCGTTTTTTCCGCCTCATCCATTTTTTTAGCCAAAATCATCTTGGGAATTTTGCCAGCTAAACAAGCCGAAAGAGCAATTAATCCCTGAGAATACTTAGCTAATAACTCCTCATCAATTCTTGGTTTATAATAAAAGCCCTCTAAATGGGCCTTGGTTAAAAGCTTAACCAAATTTTTATAACCTTGGTCATTTTTGACTAATAGGAGTAGGTGATACCTTTTATCATCAATATTCGGTCTTTCCTGTATCATTTTCTCAAAAGCCAAATACACCTCCGCACCGATGATGGGTTTTATCCCTCTTTCAACCGCCTTTTTATAAAATTCAACTACACCGTAAAGGGCTCCGTGGTCAGTTAAGGCTACCGAATCCATGCCCAATTTTTTAACGTAATCTAAAAGCTCATCAATCTTAGGCAGACCATCAAGTAAGGAATAATGAGAATGGACGTGGAGATGGGTGAATTTCATACTCTCAGGCAAAATTAAAAACCCTAGTTAATGGATTACATCATTTTACTTTTTTCCAAAGGCCAAGTCAAATATGATACAATAGACCAATGAAATACCCAAATTTGAGAGAAGAAAAAAAATTGTGGCGAAAGGAATATAAAAGAGTGGCTGGTTTGGACGAGGCAGGGAGAGGTTGTTTGGCCGGACCAGTTGTGGCAGCGGCAACAATAATAAAAATTCCAAATTCCAAATTTCAAATTCCAAAACCTTTAAAGGAAGTTAAAGATTCAAAACAATTAACGCCGAAAAAACGAGATGAGTTTTATAAGATTTTAGCTAAGCATCCCAATATAAAATGGGGGATAGGCAGGGTTTCGGAAAAGGTGATTGATAAAATTAATATTTTAGAGGCAACAAAATTAGCAATGGTTAAAGCAGTTAAAAAGCTTAAAAGGAAACCAGATTTTTTAATTTTGGATGGGAATTTTACCTTGCCCGCCAAAGCCTTGGCGAAGGCGGGAATTAACAAATCTATTACTCAAAAATCAATCGTCAAGGCCGATGAGAAAGTTTTTTCCTGCGCCGCGGCTTCAATAATCGCCAAAGTGACTCGTGATAGAATAATGCAAAGATATCACAGAAAATTTCCACGATATGGCTTTGATAAACACAAAGGCTACGGAACTAAATTACATCTAAAAATGCTCAAAAAATACGGCCCCTCACTTATCCACAGGTTGACCTTTGCTCCGGTTAAAAAAATGATATAATAAAATAAAGATGAAAAGATATTTAGTTCTGTTAACATTTTTAATATTTTCTTTAACCCTACCTTTTGTTTTGGAGGCTAAGCCAATTTATGATCTTGATGTTCCGATTACTGTAAGTTTTGAAAAAGAGGTTTATAATTCTGAGGAAGAGATTAATGCCCTAATTAAGATTAAAAACAATGAAGATCAGCCAATTTCTGGTGTTATTTTAAACATAGAATTAATAGAGGGAGTGGGCCCCAAAGAATCAACCCTAAAAGGTAATCTTTTGAGAAGTTTTTGTAGTCAAGAAAAAGTCTATTTAAGGCAATTTGGAGAAAAACAATTTAATATAAAATTATCACCTTTGCCTAAAGGAGAATATTTTTTTCGAGCCACCCTTTTTTCATCCAATTATTATCGAATAGCTAATGGCTGGGATTCCTTTAAAGTAGAAGGAGAAGAAAATGAATACCTAAAAGAGGTAAAGATAGTCCAGGATTCTTTAAAAATTGAAGGTGGATTAGAATCTACCTATAATTGGGGGATTCAGGAACCAGGAAAAGGATTTACAGTAACTGGATTGATAGAAAATAGAGGAGTAGAAAAGAAAATAAATCTTTTGCTAAAAATAAAAGGATGGCATTATTGTCAAGACCAGATTTTTTATCAAACTGAAAAAGAAATTGATTTGGCAGCTGGAGATAGCACTCCTTTCTCTTTTGATTTAACTACTCCCCAAAGACCCACTGCCTATGCAATAGAAATAGAAGTAGCTAAAGATAATCAAACCATTTCCAAGGGCTATGCTAGAATTATTAGCCAGGGTATATCTGGAAGAATTGTTAATGTTAGTTTAAATAATTATAAATTTAAAAAAGGAGAAGAAGTAAAAATAGAAGCCTGGTTAGTGGGGGCGGCTTCCGGGGATAGAGATGTAGAGGGTCAGTTAAGAGTTTATCTTACTGATGAAAAGGATAATGTTTTTTATGACCAGACAAAAAATATTTTTCTTCCTAAAGAAGAAACCATTGATGACAATTTTAGTTTTAAAGCGCAAAGAAATCTTGAAAACTTTACTCTTTGGGCAGTTTTAAAAGATGCCAAGGGAAATGAATTGAGTTCTCTAAAAGAAGATTATAAAATAGAGAATTTTGAAAAAGTAATTCCAAAAACAAAGATTATTACTGCTATTTTAGTAATATTAGCAATCTTAGCAGTTATAATTATAGCAATATGGAAGCTCCATCTTTATCTAAAAAAGAAACAATAATAATTTTATTAGCCCTGATTCTTATAGTAACGTTTGGTTTTCAGATTAATTGGGCCGAAGCAACACGTTTCCGGTGCCATGATAGTTGTGTGCTCTATCAACACTGGCGCGACTGTGGCAATGAAACGCCGATTTGGAACTGTTGTAATAATTCAACCTGTGAAGAAGGCCATGTTTACATAGACTGTTATTGTAGCGGAAGATACCCAAATGCAGAGTGTGTCTGTGATGACCCTGCTTGTGTGGTTGGTCAATGTGGAGCAGAATGTGATTCGAATGCAGATTGCGATGATGGGGACTCTTCCACTGGTGATACTTGTGAAGCTTGTTCTTGTTTTCACTGTGATGCTGGAGCCGACAAAACTGTTAACGAAGGTCAATCAGTTCAATTAGATTCTTCTACCTCAGATCCAGTTGAATATTGCACTGGTAGCTGCAGTTGTGTTGGTGTTTCTAGTAGCAGTTGTAGTTGCGATGACATGAAATGTTATTGGGTTTATGGGCAGTGGGGGGGGGCCGGGTTGGTGTAATAGTTCGGTGTTCAGAGGCTCTTGTTCTTGCTTCCAGGCTGCTACTGAGAGCTGTTGTACAGCCCATGGTTGTTCTTGGTTTTCCGAAAGCTTAACCTACAGCTGGTCCTGCACCGGAGGAAGTTTAGACGATTCCAGTAAACTTCAACCAGTCTATACTGCCTCTGAAGTTTTAGCTGATACAAATTATACCTGCACTTTAACTGTTTCTGACAGCCATGGAGCAACCTGTTCTGATTCAATGACAGTTACAGTTAAAAATGTCAATATTCCTCCTACCTGCGATGCCGGTCCTGACAAAGAAGTTTTTGAAGGTCAGAGCATAGTTTTGGAGGGTTCTACCAATTGTGGCGATACTGGTGCTCCTTGTCCAGCTTGCCAATACTGTAATGCTAGCGGTAGCTGTACCGCTGTTCCAAATAACAATTGGGGGGCTGATTTATATTGGTGTACGGGTAGTACGAGCCGTTGTTACGGTGGTGTTTGCAGGACGTGCAGTGGCAGCGATGTTTATCTTACCAGTGATGGCTGCGATGGGTGTACCGGGCAGGGGGGCCAGGCGTGTTGGGTTCTAGGGGAGAGTGGCCAGAGTTGCGACCAGGCGTGCGCTTCTCGTGGCGGATGCGTAAACCGCAACTGGAACGATGTGGAAGGTTGCCCGGTTTGTAAACACTGGTATACTGATTGGACTAATTGCTGGACGATGACATGGGAAGGGAGTCCAGCGGCGGAATATCCATACGAAGCATGCGGGAAGCGATACTCACCTATTAACCAAGACTGCTCTACATACGGTGGAGTTGGTATTTACACACGATTCTGTTTATGCCAGTTTTAGCGGTTCTTTGATGTTATCCTGATAGAAAATGGTGTGATGGAAGATGGTGTCAACTCTGTTTTTCTGAAATCTTCATAAATTTGAACATTTAAGCTAATGAGTTGGTAAATAATGAATAACAAAAAAACAATTTTAATTATTTTTATCGCTATTATAATTTTTGCCGGTTTTGGTTTTGGCAAGGAAATTTTAGCAGATCCTGACGGCGATCTAACTTTCAGCTGGTCCTGCACCGGCGGCACCCTTTCTGATCCCAACATTGCCCAGCCAACTTTTACTGCTCCAATGGTTGATGCTGATACCACTTATACCTGCACTCTGACCGTTACTGATAGTTACGGCTTCAATGCTACTGACAGTATGGATGTTTTAGTGAAAAATCTAACTCCCACCCTTCCCACAGCAGTTAATCTTTCAGTTGATCCACCAAATTCCAATGATTATTGTGGAATTACTGGTTATCCGCCAGTTCGTCTGAGATGGCAATTCTCAGATCCAGGAGATAGTCAATCTGCTTATCAGATTCAATTAGATACTGACTCAAACTTTAGTAACCCACGAGGATGTCCCTTATCAACGGATACCGAAGTTCCGACAGCGGGACAAGCCGGTCCCGACTATTCCTGTCTTGCCCAGAATCTTTCCTGGAATACAACTTATTATTGGCGACTAAAAGTCTGGGATAGCCAAGATACTCCTTCTACTTGGATTTATCCGCCTTCGCCTCCCGGTTCTCCTACTCCTCCCTCACTAGGCACTTCCTTTGATACTATCTCTCATGCTTGGCCAAATCCTAATTTTACTTTTGATGACCGGGTTTACAGTACGGGTGAAGTAATTACCTTTACTGATGACTCTCATTGTTATAAGCCTGATGGGACTTGGTATCGTTGTGGAACGGATGAATATGCCGTTACTTCTTACTTATGGAATTTTGGAGATGGAGCAACTAGCTTTGATAAAAGTGCTACTACTACCCATACCTACAATACAGCTGACGACTACACGGTGAACTTATCAGTAACCGATGACCTTGGTACCTGTTCTCGGGCTAATTCTGTTCAGGTTGGGGTTGGACTTCCTCTGCCAGAATGGAAAGAAATTTCACCATTTTAAAATTATATGATATAATAAAAACATGTCTAAATTTTATTTGCCAATTTTAATTGTTGTTCTGGCAATTGTAACGGGTTTTGTTTTGTATTCTGTTGAAAAACCAAAAATTGCGGAAATTGCTGAAAATGAAGCTAGTTTAATTATTAATTACGAAGAGACAAAAAGAGCTTTCGCTGGTGAAGTTACAGACAATATGACAATTTTAGATGCTGTGCGTACTTCGGCTAAGGCTGGAAATTTCGATTTTGATTATCAGGAAGACGTTTTAAAAAGAATCGATGAAATTGAACAAAATGAGAAAAAATGGAATGCTTATCTCAATGGAACTGAAATTCAGGGGTCCTTAGATAAGGTTTTGATTAAAGCTGGAGATAAAATTGAGTTAAAACTTGAATAACTTTAATAAAATTATCAATAATTAGAGCTTGCCCCGTAGTAGAAATTTGACAAGTGTTTTGCTCAGCAAAACACAATTTCGCCAAAGGCGGTCAAATTTTCACTACGGGGTTTGCCTTTAAGGCATTTTTTTGTTAGATTAAATTTATGGGTGTACCAAAACAAAGACATACCAAGTCAAGACGAAATAAAAGAAGGATGCATCTTTTTGTAAGAATGCCTTCTTTGGTTTCTTGTCCAAAATGTGGAAAACCGCGATTCCCTCACACTGTTTGTCCAAATTGCGGCTACTATAAAGGAATTGAGGTAATTGATGTTTTGAAAAAATTGACTAAAAAAGAGAAAAAAAAGAGAGAAAAAGAAATGAAAGCCAAAGAAGGGGAAGAAAAAAAAGAGGCCAAAGAAGCAAAACCCCTAACTTGGGAAAGACTAAGTAAAAAATAACATGTCAAGTCGGCATCTCTCACGCTCCATAGCAATGCAAAGTTTATACGAGTGGGATTTTTCTGGGAAAAAGACGGATTTGGAAAAAATTGTTGAAAGAAACCTCAAAGAATTTGGCCCAGGATTAGAGGAGCTGAGTTTTACTTGGCAATTAGTGACCGGCGTTGTTGAGCATCTTGAAGAAATTGATAAAATTATTGAAAAGGCTGCTCCCGAATGGCCCCTTAGCCAAATTAGCATCGTTGATAGAAATGTTTTGAGAATCGGATTATATGAATTATTATACGAAGACAAAACTGCTGTCCCGCCAAAAGTAGCTATAAACGAAGCCATTGAGTTGGCCAAGAGCTTTGGGGGAGAGAGCTCAGGGAAATTTATTAATGGCGTATTAGGGACAGTCTATAAAGAAATTGAAAAATAAAGAGAAGTTGGAATGTGGGATTGTTGGAATGTGAGATTGCGATTCTTTCATTCCAACATTCCAACACTCTAACAATCCAACATTGTGATTGATTTTTCACCATTAGAAAAAAAATTCGGCTTGAGATTTAAAAACAAGGATTTTTTAATTCAGGCTTTTTGCCACCGCTCTTATTTAAACGAAAATCCCGATTTTTATTTGTCTAATAATGAAAGATTAGAGTTTTTAGGCGATGCAGTTTTGGAATTAATTGTCACTGAGTACCTTTATCAGAAATACCCCAAAAAATCAGAGGGGGAATTAACCAATTGGCGGGCAGCTCTGGTTAATGCTAAGGTGCTCGGAGAGCTGGCAAAAGATTTAGATTTTAGTAATTTTTTATTATTATCTCGAGGAGAGACAAAAGAACTCGGTAAGGCCAGGCAATATATTTTAGCTAATACTTTTGAGGCCCTAATCGGCGCAATTTATCTTGACCCAGGGTTAGATGTCTGTCAAAAATTTATTAAAAAGTATTTAATAACAAAATTACCTGAAATTATTAAAAAAGGTCTATTTAAAGATGCCAAATCTCGTTTCCAGGAAGAAGCCCAGGAAAGAGTGGGGATTACACCAGCTTACAAGGTTTTGGAAGAATGGGGGCCAGACCACGCCAGACACTTTATTATCGGCATTTTTCTAAATAATGAATTAGTGGCTAAGGGTGAAGGTTCTTCAAAGCAAGAAGCCGAAGAAGAGGCAGCAAAATCCGGCCTGGAAACCAAAAACTGGTAAGAAAAAACATCCCACATCGGAAAAGGGTCGGGAGAACCCTTCGGTTCTCCGGTATAGCCTGCCTGCCGGCAGGCAGGGAAAATATTAAAAACCGAGGGTTTTTAAAGAGCGGTGTTAGCGCGATTGCCGAAGGCAATTTTTAACAATTCGCGCGTGCCGCGACCTGCCTCGGTAATACCACTATGCTAGTTATAAGATTTTTAAGAGTTGGCAAAAAAAATCAGCCATCTTTCAAAATAGTGGTGACTGATAAAAGAGAATCTTCAACAACTGGTCGCTCTGTAGAAGAGGTTGGCTTTTGGAATCCTTTGACAAAAGAGAAAGTTTTAAAGTCAGAAAGGATTAAATATTGGCTTTCAGTTGGAGCTAAACCTTCCCCAACAGTTTTTAATTTGTTAGTTTCTGAAAAAATTGTTGAAGGCAAAAAGATCGATGTCCATAAAAAACCCAAAGAGAAGGAGGAAAAGCCACTAGCAGAAAAACCAGCCGAGAAAAAACCAGCTGAAGAGAAACCAAAAGAACCAGCCGTCGCTGAATCTGTGGAGGGCAAGGAAAAGAAAGAACCAGAAAAAAAGAAGAAACCCCAAAAAACTCCCTAATCTATTGATTTGTGAAATCGATAGACTATTTTTTAGCCCCACACCAAATTTCGGTAGAGGGTATTGACTGAATTTGACTTTTATTGTAAAAAAACAATAGGAAAAAATGTAGCGAAGAGTTTGAAAAGGAGGTTGTTCTCATGGAAAGAAGAAGCGAAATTAAAGAATATAGTTGTTCTTTGACAACCGGAGAAAAAATGTTCTTCAGAAATGCCTACAGCGAAACAGATAAAGCAATACTGATTTTACACGGTGGCGGAGAACATGGTGGAAGATATATACACCTAATCAAATTTCTTTTGGAAAGTAGTTATTCGGTGTTTATCCCTGATTTACCAGGTCATGGAAGAAGTGGAGGAAGAAGGGGTCATATTGACAAATTCTCCGATTATCTTTTGAGTGTCCGGATCATCCACACAGGTTGCGAAGGTATTAGACGTTTCGGCAACTATCAAAAAATTCATTTAATTGGCCATAGTATGGGCGGTCTTATTGCGGCAAGGTATGTTCAAGATTACCTTTCGGATTATAAGCCCGGAATAACAAGTTTAATATTAAGTTCGCCATTATTCGGATGGGGGAATGTGCCGATTATAAAGGTTTTTGCAGGGAATATTATTGGGAGAATCTGGCCGAAATTAAAGTTTAAAAACCCGGTTAATCCAGAATTTCTGAGTCATGATGAAAACGATCCATTAGTTTATAATTTTGGCACCGCAAGATTGGGTGCTGAACTTACGAAAAACTTTAAAACAGCCCTGAAAGAAGCGCCTAAAATAAAAATTCCCACTCTTGTTTTACTTGGAGGAGATGACAAAATAATTGATTCGAAAAAGACGCAGCAATTTTTTGAGAGAATCGGTACAAATCCTGAGAAAAAACATTTGCAAATTTTTCCTTGTTTTTCTCATGAAATTTTAAACGAAATGGAAAGAGATGAACCATTAAATTGCTTAAGAGAATGGCTAAGAGAGATAGACAGATAGAAAATATCTAAATTAAAGAGTTGGTGAAAATTCGCCACGGAAATTAATTCACCAGCTCTTTTTTAATTTTTTGCCTGTTTGGATAAAAATCCAATTACAGAGACTACGCCCGAAGGGGACACATGGATGTGGAGAATACCAGCAGGTCTTGACAATTTTAGAGCATATGCTATAATACAAGTGTAAAGAGGAGTTGAGAGAACTTTGAGAAATAACCAAATGAGATAAGGCGTAGATATTTCTCCTTCACAAGCTGGAGAAGAAAGATTTGCTCCTTTATATAAAAAATTGAGAAAAGAAAATTCGGAAGGATATTCTGCTTGGTTCTCGGAATGTGGGTTTTTCTTAAATCAGTCAGACCCCGTCCGAGAGCCAGCAGATATCCTTCCGATAAAAATATTTTCTTTTCTCTCTTTGTCAATTTTCTTCAGAAAATCTGGAGGCAATTGACAAGGAATAATAAAAAATAAGACCCTCCTTCGCTTCCGCCTTCGCTAAAGCTACGGCGGACAAGAAAGCTACGGAGGGCAAGGGGAGAGAGTAAATTTTTAGTAATCTGACGCCACAGGCGGCTCTCTCCAAGAGAGCCGCCTGTTGGTCTTTAAAAAATGAATACGGAGTGGGGAGAAGAATGGAGATTAAATTAACCTTTATTCTTCTCCTCATTCGCGGAAATCGGCGCGAGCCAAACCGCGACTCCGGCTATATGCTCGGAGAAAAATAATTTTTTCCAATAAAAAAGCGCGCAATGAGTGACCTGCTGCTCGAGAGCAGAGCTCGCGGGCAGAGGTGACTCAAAAAAAAGGAAAGAAAGGAGGTGAGAGCAGTGAAGTTCAAGTTCTACACAATTGACAAATGGGGAATCCCACGCTTCGGGAATACCGTAGAGGAATCCCGAATGAAAGCTACCGAAGCAGGCAGGGATTGACCCAAAACCGAGAAAGGGGAACTTACATAAACTTATTATAAGGAGTGTCACCATCCCTTTGGTAAGTTCAGTAAGTTCTCCGATTTCTCAAGTTCAGGATAAGTATCGTGGGTTTGAGAGATCTCAAAATAGCTCTTTATAATTCGCGGAAATCGCTGAACAAGCAATTCGCGGCTCCAGATATATGCTTGGAGAAAGGAAAGGAGAGGAGAGAGATGAAGAAGGTTGTAGTGTACTTTCAAGACGGAGAGGTTTTGGAAGGGAGGACTGAGGGGTTGCCAACTGCTGAAAAAAGAGGATTCTGGCTTGTTCCTGAGAACAAGCCGAAAGACGTTAATCGCGTCTTCATCGCCATTTCGGCGGTTAAAAAAGTTGAGGTATTGAAAGATTAAGTAAAGAGGAAGCGAGAGAGAATCATATCTCGCTTCCTCCCACCCTTTAGCCCATTTCGGAATATGTGGGCTGAAAGATGGGAAATTAAAAAATAGAAAATTAGTTCTTTGAAAAACCTTCATAGCGGCGAAGTGGTTACAATGAAAATATATTTTATATATCGATTAAACGCCTGCCTACCGGCAGGTAAGAATTAGTGTTAATCAAATAAATTGTAGCCAGCTCGCCGCTATGAGGGCAAAAAAATAAAAAGGAGGAAAGACATGAATAAAAAAGGGTTGCTCGAGAAAAAATGGTGGTTATGGGTAGCTGTAGTAGCTGTCACGGTTATTGTCGGTAAAGCCATACAGGTGTGGACCGGTAATGATTTGGCTGGTCTTTTTGCCTTACTGATTATAATAGTTTCATCTGGTATTTG
>Ga0100378_1002960_pt1 | contig 16566 bp, 17 predicted proteins | sample CryGeymeta201502_FD_81535 | JGI IMG/M metagenome (GOLD analysis project Ga0100378, IMG submission 81535) | Groundwater microbial communities from Crystal Geyser aquifers in Utah, USA - Crystal Geyser metaG 2015-02 | ecosystem: Environmental > Aquatic > Deep subsurface > Groundwater | place: USA...
GGGGATTGGGGATTGGGGATTGGGGATTGGGCCCAATCCCCAATCCCCAATCCCCAATCCCCATATATTACATAACAAAATAACTAATTTAATTACTAACTAATTTTAAATAATTTTATATAATGTTAATTAATGAATTAAATAGTATTAAATAGCAAATTATTTAAATTAACTTAATTTATTATTTTTATTTCTAGAATATTCTAAACCCAATAGAACTTTCTAGAAAGAAATTTAAATATTATATAATTCGAAAAAATTTTAATAGACATTAATAAACTAAATGACTACTGAATCAGAAACCTTCAACTTCAATGCCGATATCAATCAATTGTTATCCCTTATCATCAACACCTTTTACTCCAATAAAGAAATTTTCCTTAGAGAACTTATTTCAAACGCTTCCGACGCATTAGATAAAATTAGATACATGGCCATTACTGACCCAAGCGTCTTAGACCATGAAGAAAAATACTTTATTAGAATTATCCCAGACAAAACTAACAATACCTTAACTATTTGGGACTCAGGTATTGGAATGAGCAAGAATGACTTAGTTTCCAACTTAGGAACAATTGCTAGATCAGGAACCAGACACTTTATGGACTTATTAAACGCTGGAGCTGATATTAGTATGATTGGTCAATTTGGAGTCGGATTTTACTCTTCATACTTAGTTGCCAACAAAGTTATTGTTATCTCAAAATGCAACGATGACGAACAATACAGATGGGAATCAGTCGCCAATTCTACCTTCACCATTAACAAAGATGTCATCTTAGAAGATGGATCAAACAAAATCGGAAGAGGAACTAAAATCATCTTACAATTAAAAGATGAACATATTGAATTCTTAGAAGAAAGAAAATTAAAGGACTTAATTAAAAAACACTCAGAATTTATCTCTTTCCCAATTGAATTATGGGTTGAAAAGTCTACTGAAAAAGAAGTCTCTGATGACGAAGATGATGACAAAGAAAAAAAGAAAGACGACGAAGAACCAAAAGTTGAAGAAGTTAAAGACAAGAAAAAGAAAAAGATCAAGGAAATCAGCCACGAATACGAAAGAGTCAATAACAGCAAACCTATCTGGTTAAGAAAGAAAGAAGACATTACTCCAGAAGAATACTCTACTTTCTATAAATCCCTTACTAACGATTGGGAAGACCATTTAGCTCATATTCACTTCTCAATGGAAGGAAACTTAGAAATTAAAGGTATTCTCTTTATCCCCAAGAAAGCTCCCTTCGACATGTATGAAGCCAAAAAGAAAAAGAATAACATCAAGTTATATGTCAGAAGAGTCTTCATTATGGATGACTGTGAAGATTTAATCCCTGAATACTTAGGATTCGTTAAAGGTCTAGTTGACTCTGATGATTTACCACTTAACATTTCCAGAGAATCTTTACAACAAAATAAAATTCTTAAAGCCATTAAGAAAAGTATCACTAAAAAATGTATGGAAGTATTCCAAACTATCTCAGAAAATGCAGAAGACTTCAAGAAATTCTATGAACAATTCGGAAAAAATATTAAACTCGGTATCCACGAAGATCAAACTAACAGAGCTAAATTATCTGAATTTTTAAGATTCCACTCAAGCAAAAGTGGAGAAGACATGATCTCACTTAAAGACTATGTCGGAAGAATGAAAGAAGGACAAAAAAGCATTTTCTACATTACTGGAGAATCAAGAACTCAAGTTGCTAATTCACCTTTCATTGAAAAATTAAAGAATAAAGGAATCGAAGTCTTATATATGGTTGACCCTATTGATGAATATGCCATCCAACAATTAAAAGACTATGAAGGAAAAACCTTAAAATGTTGTACTAAAGAAGGATTAGAAGTTGACGAAACTGAAGATGAAAAGAAAGCCTTCGAAGAATTAAAACAAAACTATGACGGAGTATGCAAAAAGATTAAAGAAATCTTAGACGCTAAAGTTGAGAAAGTTGTTGTTTCAGTAAGAATGGAAGACTCTCCATGCGTACTTGTTACCTCTGAATTCGGATGGACTGCCAATATGGAAAGAATCATGAAAGCCCAAGCCTTAAGAGATACCTCAATGACCTCATATATGGTAAGCAAAAAGACTATGGAAATCAACCCTAAACACGGAATTATCAAGGAAATTAAGAAATTATTAGACAAAGACTCTTCCAACACTACTATTAAAGATATTGTCTGGTTATTATATGATGCCTCATTATTAAACTCTGGATTCACCGTTGAAGACCCCAACATGTTCGCTAAAAGAATGCACAAGATGTTATTATTCGGATTACAAGACGATACTGGTTCATCCGAACAAGAAGTACCCACTACCACCACCGAGACTACCACTACTACTCCAACTGAGACTAAAAACTCTTTCTTAGATCAATGCGATTAATTAATTAAGAATTAGATTATTATTAAATAACTATAACTATGAATTATATATTAAGTATTATATATAATTTAGTTGTTTCGTTTAACTAATATAATATTTTATTTACTATTAAATATAATTATGTAATAAAAATATAACTTAATTTATTAGTATATTAATAAGTATAATAACTATATTTTAAATAATGCAATTAATTTATCACTAATAACTAAACCTTTTATCTAATAAAGTTCTTTATTCATAAAACACATAAATTTACATACCAACATAAATATTACAGATTTATTTTTATATTTAATTATTTATTACTAACTTTATTTAGTAATAAATTAATACGCTTATAAAAAAATAAATGGGTGCTAGTTGCAGTAATGTTGGTGGATCTTCCCCGAAGTCTAATGCCAATTCTTCAAATAAAAGCAAAATTAATGAAAAAAACAATAAAGTAAAAAGTTCTGCTACAATATCTTCTAATAACACAGAAAAGAAAACAACTATTAAAAATAATAACGATAATCTAGTTGTAAAAAAAGAAAGTCTTGTAATGAAAAAAGACCATAATCCTATAGATCAATATGTGCTGTTGCATAAACTAGGAAGTGGAACATACGCTACAGTGCATTTAGTAAAGCATCGTTTAACAAATGCTGAAAGAGCAATGAAGAAAATAATGAAAGAGAAAGATTTATATTCTAATCAGGATAATCAGGATGAGAAGGATCAAGAAATAATGAATGAAATCGAAATTTTAAAAAGTATTGATCATCCAAATATCGTTAAAATATATGAATTTTATACAACACCTGATTATTTTTGTTTAATTACCGAATTTTGCAACGGTGGCGAACTTTATGATCAATTCGAAAAGTATTGCCCTTTTGATGAGAAACACGCTGCATTTATAATGTATCAATTATTCAGTGCTGTTCACTATTGTCATTTAAAAAGAATAGTACATAGAGATTTAAAACCAGAAAATATACTTATAGAGAAAATTAATAATGATGGCTATTTCCAAATAAAAGTAATAGATTTCGGCACTGCAAAACTGTTTAAAAAGCAAAAAATGGAACGGACACTAATAGGAAGTCCTTACTATATCGCACCTGAAGTTTTAAACAGGAACTACAACGAGAAATGTGATTTATGGAGTTGCGGTGTTATTTTTTATATATTACTATCTGGTAAACTTCCATTTAATGGAGAAGAAGACACTGAAGTATTTGAAAACATTAAAAAAGGTGAATATAGCATTGACATACCACCTTTCGAAAAAGTATCTCCTGAAGCTAAAGACCTTATCAAACAACTTCTTTTATTAGACCCTGAAAAAAGGATATCAGTTAAAGATGCTTTAAATCACAAATTTTTCTTAGACAACAGAATGAAAGAATATATATGTGGAGTTAGCAAGGAAAATGTATTAAACTGTTTAAAAAATATTAAAGATTACAAAAGCGATTTTATACTACAAACAACTGTTTTAGCTTTTTTAGTTCACAATTTTACACAACATGATGTAGTAAAAGATGTCAGTAAATTTTTTAATATCTTTGATAATCAAGTTGAGCAGGCTGATGGCAAATTAACTAGAGAAGAGGTTATTAGGGGACTTGCAAAGTTTATGCCTAAAAGCGAAGTTGTTAAAAGCGTAGACTCTATTTTTACTAAAATTGATACTGATTGCAATGGCTTTATAGAATATGAAGAATTTGTCGGAGCTTGTATTGATAAAAATATTTTCTTACAGTCGAACATCTTACAATTTGCTTTTAATTTTTTTGATAGAGATGGTTCTGGATTTATTGATTTGTCTGAACTTGAAGTTGTGTTTTGCAACGGTAAAAAAAATTCAGAAGCGTTAAAGAAGACTCTAAAAGATGTTATTAGGTCAGTTGATCTGAACTTTGATGGTAAAATTGATATGAGAGAATTTACTATGATGATGGAAAAAATAATTAAAAATACATAGATATAACAAATCGCAATAGCAAAACAAGATATGAATGCAATAATTAATAAGAAATATAAGTATGATGAGATAAAAGACTTTAATCAAAGGAATAGTTAATTACTTTATTTATAAGATTTAATATGAGTTTATAATATAAAATTATAATTATTTGTATAAGTTATATTAATTTTTATTAAATTCCATTATTTTTTTATTCTTATTTCATTGTTATAGTATTTTATTAATTTATATATTTATTAAATTTTTATTTTTCATATTAAAACTAATTAATTAATATTATAGTATTACTATGTCATCAAAAATAAAAATAAAAGGAGATGATCTCAGACTAATCAATATCTACGGATATAGCGTCGGACACACAATAAACGATATTACTGTTACTATTATGTTTAATTTTTTACTTTACTTCCTAACTGAAATTATCAATATATCAAACGAACAAGCGGGAATCATAAGTTTAATCGGCTCAATAGCTGATGCAATACTCTTACTATTTTTAGGTCTTCTAATTGATAGATATGGTATAACATGGTTAGGAAAAAAAACTTCTTGGTATATATTAGGAAATATATTCTCAATTTTGGGATTTATATTAATGTTTAGGATATCACCTTTTTCTGAATCAGCCAATTCCGAATATTTAAACTTTGTTTATTACTCTGTCATTTTAGTTGTATATAGTTTGGGATATTCAGTAACTAATATTGCCCATATAGCTTTAATACCTTCTCTTTCAATTAACAGAAAAAGTAAAGATTATATGGTCAGATTACGAACTGGTTTTAGGTTTATAGCTCAATTAATGGGGGTTATTTTATCTAGTATACTATTTTATATTATTACTGATAAGTATTCGGCTTACTCAATACAAGCTTTATTAGCTTCGCTTATTGGAGCTTGTTTTTCGATATTCTTTCTAATTTTCTGTAGAGAACCTTTTTTGAATCGAAACATAAGCAAATATTATAAAGATTTTAAAAAGTTGTTGAATAAGCAAATGTATAAAGCAATTAATGACGAAGAAGCTACAGAAATAAATACATTAAATCATTATGATATTCATGACAATAATGACAATCATGAAATTGATGATGATCAAAATAAGTATAATGAATTTTATCATCTTAATAATGAAGATCATGAACCACATAGAAAAAACTCTAACAGAACAGTTGTCGAAGAAGATAATTATATGTATTGGTTAACATTACCTCTATTTTATAAGTATATCGTTGCTTATTTAACAATTCATATTAGTGTTAATATTACTCCTTCATTTATACCATTTTATATGGAAAAAGTATTGCGATTTAGTAAAACTGAGTCGGGTGGTACCTCTTATGAGATTGCTATTTTCTTCTTGATTAATACCTTAGGATCAATTTTTAGCTCGTTATTTATACAAAATTATATTGAATCTTACAAAAGTCGTTTTGTTAACTTCTTCTCAGCTTGGGTATTTACTTCAATTGGTTGTGTGCCACTTATATTTTTAACATATGATTATAAATTTGTTATACATATTCTTAGCTTTTTTATGGGAATTGGTTTTAGCTTAGCTATTAATACATCTTTTATATTATCGAACGATGTTGTTGGAAATAAAGGTTCAAAAGGTAGTTTTATTTTTAGTATATTTGGCTTTTTAGACAGAGTTGTGGTCGGTGGCTTAATTTTAGTATTCATGACATATGTAAAAGATAATTACACTCTAATGTGTTATTTCTTTCCCGTATTTCCTGTTATCCTTTTATTTTGCGGAATGCTAATTGTATATCACGAAGAAACTAAAATTATACATATAAAATGTGAATCAGATCCTGAACATAAAATCTGTGAATTATTAATGGATAATCAATATCTATCTTTCGAAAGTGTATCTTAAGACTTCAATTATATTATGTTGATAGGATATATAAGTTATTAATTAATTATTATAATTTTATAATTTATAATTTATAAATAATACGGTATTCATAATATATTTATATAATATTCTTATTATATTCTTATTATTTCCATTATTATTAATGTAATTTTTATTCTACTAACATATTTATTATTTAATGAGAGAAAAGGTAAAAATAAAAGGAGACGACTTACAAATGAAAAACTACTATGGGTATAGCATTGGACATATTATTAATGATATTAACTGCACTTTATTGTTTAATTATCTATTATACTTTTTAACTAATATCGTTCATCTATCTAACACTCAAGCAGGGACTGTAAGTTTAATCGGACAGGTTTTTGATGCTATTCAAAGTATGATGGTGGGCTTTCTAGTTGATAAATACGAAATAGCAAACTTAGGAAAGAAGACAACATGGTATTTACTTGGAAATATATTAAACTCAGTTGGAATTATATTTTTCTTTCAAGGGTCTCCTTTTAGGACAGAAAGTAGTATTGATAGTGATACAAGTACTCTTGATTTTTTATATTATACGTTTATATTAATTGTATTTAGTTCTGGATACTCTCTTTTGAATATTTCTCATATGTCTATGCTACCTAGTCTGTCAATAAACAGAAAAAGTAAAGATTTTATGGTTAGACTACGTACAGGATTTCGTTTTATTGCTCAGCTATTAGCTGTGTTTATATCTAGTGTTTTGTTTTATTTTATCACTGATAAATTTACTTCTTATAGGTATATTACGATTTTATGTGTTATTATCGGGTTGACATCTTCGATTTGTTTTTTAATTTTATGTAGAGAGACTGAGCTTACAAAAAATATACCGGAGTATTATAAAAACTTTCAAATATTGCTTAAGTCGAAATTACCTATTGCTTCTCACACTGCAGAAGAAATTGAAATCAAAGAAATTGGAGAAAATACAAATGAAGAAACAACTGAATTTATATCAGAAGCGAATAAATACAACACTGACAAAGATAAAATGATTATGGATATGACTAATGTGAAAATACATACCTTAACTAATCAAAGAGAACAACCAATTCAACAAAACAATCAAATTGATAAACCAATTGATAAACAAACTAATCAACCCATAACAATTGAAGAAAATACGTACTACTTCTGGCTGACTAATGCTTTATTTTACAAATACATCATTGCTTACATTGTTATACATATCGCAATCAACTTTTCTTTATCACTTATGCCATATTACTTAACAATGATACTAAACATCCGTCAAACAGAATTAGGAGGAACACCAGTTCGAATTGCATTATTTTTTTTAATAAACACAAGTGGGTCGATATTTAGTTCTTTATTCATTCAGGAGTGGGTTGAAACATTCAATAGTCGATTTAGCCTATACTTCTTTGCCTGGCTTTGTTTAACATTAGGATGTTTCCCTATGATCTTATTAGATCCTGATTACATTAATGTTATTTACTTACTTAGTTTTATACTTGGTATTGGATATAGTTTAGCTATTAATGTAGCAAATATCGTAGTTAATGATGTTGTAGGGAATAAAGGAAACAAAGGAGGTGGATTTGTTTTTTCAACATTTGGTTTTTTAGAAAGAGTCTTAAATGGGATTTTAATTCTTACTTGTATGGCTTATGTTAAAGATGATTATATTTTAATGCGTTACTTCTTTCCCTTATTCCCGATATGTTTACTATTTATAGGAATGTTAATTGTTAAGCATGAAGAGAATTCAAGAAACAATTATGAAAAAACATTTGAAGATCATGAAATGCATGAGTTATTGTTAGACCATCCGTATTATACATTTACTTCTCCATTAAATTCTCATTATGGTCAATCAGCAGAAAGAGCTCAAAATAGTAGGAGAAGCACAGAAAAAGATCGAGAGTTAAAAGATAGAGAGAAAGAGAATCAAATCAATAATGAGAACAATTAATATGTAATGGAAATTATGAAAAAGTTTATATAAGATATTTAAATTATTTATTCATTTGTATTTGATTTATAATATGAGTAGATGTAGATTAGTACATATAACTATAATTATTCCAAATGTTAAAATTATAAATTAATATTTAATATTTAATAATTTAATAGTTTAGTATTTTAATATTTCATTTAATTTTTATTATGGTTTATTTCCAATGTGAAACTTGTATCAATTCCCTTAAGAAAAATCAAATCGAGAAGCATTTTGCATTTCAATGTAGACAAGCAAATACATTTTCTTGTCTTACTTGTCACCAACATTTTGACAGATTTTCTTATAAAGATCATACAAGTTGTATAACCGAGGATGAAAAGTACAAAATGGGAGATGCCGAATTTAAAAATAGAAATACAAAATCAGTTAAACCCGTTGTACTAAATGGAACAGTAGATATAGAAGGAATAAAATGGAGTGGAATGAGAAAAACAACGAAAGTTCTATTGAAGAAAACACATAAGAAGAATTTGAAAATAACTGATTTAGTAAACTATTTAATTGATATATTTGCAAAATTCAAAGAAGTTAATAAAGAAGACGTTGACGCAGAGTACTTTGAAAAAAGTTTGAGAAATAAACTTATGTTAGAAAAAAGTTTAGTAATAAATAACAATGTTGTGTTTTACATATAAAAATTGTAAATTATATTACTAAGTATTTTGTTATATTGTTATTTAACTTACTTATATATTTTCTATTTGAGTAAATAATATGTATATTTATGAATAATAAATTATTAAAGTATATCATTTTTGTTTAACTTTATTTATAAAACTTACTTATTTTATAAGAAGGTTTGTTATCAAAAAGAATAAAATTGGGATTTTGAAGATATATAGCTATAGAGATATAGTTTTATATATTCTATAGTATTCGTATTTTAATTTCAAATAAAAAATAATGTAATAAAATATGTATTATAATATGTTAAAGGAGTTAAATATACTAAATCTTACTTAGTTTAACTTATTATTTATAATTAAATTTATATATACAATAAACTATATTAGACTAACACAGTTAAGCATCGCTGAAATTGTTTATTTGACCATTTTGAATACAGAGTGTGTTGCATTAAGGTTAGAAATTAGTTATTAGCCCTTTAGCCAATAACAATTTTCCATCTTTGTGTCAATTACTTAACTGCTAAAATATGAATGAAGACTAGTTTGCTTCTTATACTTCTTTTTATTATTGATTCCTTCTTTTTCTAATGAATCTAACATACTACATAGTTATAAAGTATTTAATTAAATAAACATATGTTTAACACTATAAAATTATACCTTCTTCTTAAATTTAATGTATTTGTATTAGAATTTGTATTACTATTTGTATTAGTTCTATTACTATTGTTGATATTAGTATGTGTTATTTGATTACTATCCAAATTATCATTCATTAATATATTCTCATCATTAGATGTTATACTTGTATTTATTTTATCTGATTTTCTTTCATTTAATTTTTCGCTCTTAAACATAGAAAATATACTATCTTGACTAAATTTAGTTAGTTAAAATCAGTTAAAATATAAAATAGATACTAATTCGATTGTGTGCTTAATCTATTATTTTTTATATCAACTGAGTATGAGTTTTTTGTTGTTTTAACTCTTTCTAAGACTTTTGTGTATATATCTAGTTTTGATTCAGTATTCATAAAAAAATTTATAGATGTAATAGAAGCTTCGTTAAAATTGAAAGTTCCGTATTTGTTCGGAATAGGACTTGTGTCTTTTATATATGATTTAATTGGTTCTTTCGGAATACGTTTCTTTGTGCAGTGAAGATTTAGCTTATTTGGTAAATTTTGCATAAAACTTAAATCAATTAAATTCGTTAAATTTTCATTCATTGCTTTATTTTGGAAATTAAATTTGTATAATTAATTAGTTTTATATTATTTTATGTATTTATTATATGAGTAAATTCGAAAATGTTAATATATTAGTATTTGAAGATTATAATATTATAATTTTATATTATTAAAAAATTAAAACTAAAAAAATGAAATCAATAGTTTATTTTTCTTTAAATTATTATCACCTAGAAATATTGTTATTTAATAGCATTTATAGCATTAATAGAATTCTTTTCAATTAAATCTTTGAAGGTATCTTACTCACCAATACCTTAGGACTCCAAACATTATCTATTAAACGACTTACATAAAAATTTCTGTATTGATCACTGAAATACAATTCTATCACTTTTGGATCAGTTACGCGAACATTAGGAGTTACTGAAACTGCTCTACCATTAGGATAGAGAGGATAGGTCCAGTCGTTGAAAGAATTTGAAAACTTAACCGAATTACTGAATATGGTATTTTTACCGTCTGTTACTCCAAACAAATCTACATAAGTATCAAATAAATAATTATGGACGCATACTGATGGTTTAAAATATTCTGAATTGGGAATACCGTTTAAAAAACCTTCATTTAATTTCCAATCGAGGAATATCGGATCCTGACTATTATTACTTACATTGTCTTGTCTCAATTCCCAAAGGCTATTGTCTAGTTCTCCTAATGCAAAAATGTGTAATAATCCATTATTATATATACATGTTGGTTTACTTCTTAGTTTTTTTTTTACTTATATCAACCCATTCCTTCCAATTAGTACCATCAAAATACTTAAGCATTAACGTAAATTTTGGACCTATTGCTATAACTGTTAAATTTATTCCATCAGTACATGCAGCTGGAGCTGAATATAAAACACCACCAAGATTTTCGGGTGCAAGCCAATTACCTCCATTTAAAAATTTTACTCTGTAAAGACCTTGATCTCCTCCTCTAAAGAATACGTGGATGAAAGCTGAATTATCAGTAATAGCTGCAGGTCCACTAGTTGAGACAACTGGAAGAATGTCTATTTTTCTCCAATCATTAAATGTAGTCCCATTATAATCAATAGTCATTAAACTTCCATCAGATCCCGTAGTAAAAAAGTCTGTTCTTTCAAAAGTACTTGTATAATAACCAGTAAGTGCTACTCCTAACATATCAGTGAAGTTTTCTTGACTAGGAATTATCTCAGTCTGGAATGTTAATCCTGGTGCTAAGTCTGGATTAGTTGTTATTTCATTCATTATAGCAACATTATGAGCTTTTAATTGTAGATCTGAAATAAATTCTTTTAAATTCTTATTAGCCTTATCAAAATTAAATTTTGCTGTTTTTAGTTCTTTTTCCCTAGTTCGCACAAGTTCTGTATAATGATTTTTTCTATGCTTAGATGTTCCATATGCTCCTGTTTTAAGAAGTTTGTACGCATAATTCAAGTTAACTTCTGCTTCAGCAATAGCTGTTTTTTTATCATCAATAGAAAGCCGCATTTGATTCATCAAATATTGATTTTGAGCTTTTAACTTTGCGAATTCAGATTTATAAAGAGCAAAGTATATATCTACTCTTACTTTGGCCTTTGCTTTTTCATCTTCAGTTCTCGTGTCATGAAATAAAATCTTTGGAACATCACATACTGGATAAATAAAAGCTGAAGCTAAAGATACTAATCCAGTTGGATCAAACATTGCAGCTGTTTCCAAAGAACTTTTTACACAATTAACTGTATTTTCGTCACTGCCGTTGTTAACTGCTTTATCACAGGCATTTATTGCACTTGTTATTCCTATAACATCAATTACATCTACAATATCATCTGTGTTTATTAAATCATCTGATTCTGGTTTCTCAACAACTGATATAATGTTAAAATGATTTGTTATATCACATAGAGTGTTAAATTGGTAACCAAAGTTTACTTCACTTCTAGTAACATCATTAAAGTTTCGTATTGCTGAAGTTTTTGCACTTTCATTTGTTTGTATCATAAAAAGTTTTGCTGCGTTAACTATAGGGGCTTGAGGATCAAGTAAACTTGAAGCAACATCTTTAAAGTAATCACCTACCTATTCTAGTGTATCCTCAAGTATTGACTTTTCAGCAGACTCTACACTTTTACCAACTTGAGAAGCTATTTTGGTTATCAATGTCTTACTGTTTCTTTTTATTGACGACTTAGCAACTGCTTTAGCTGGTAATTCAACTATGGCTGAAAATCCTCCACTCACAATAAAACCGATTATATCAAATATTGCAACAGCAATATCTATCATCTGATTTGTGTTTGCATTATCACAAGCATTTTGATTAATAGCGCATTTATCAAGTCCACATTGAACCATGTAAACCAATTCGCAATTTGGATAGCATAAACTTCCAATTTTTACTTGTTTATCTGGTTTTTCATATCCACCTATCTCACTTATATCACATTTTACTTCAGGGTCACCATTATAGTATATTTTTGGATCTAAAACAGCTTTCATAATACTTTTAAGAGGTAAAGTAGTACTTGTACAAAATAATAATGAGTCAGAATACCCTGGTCCGAAGAAATAGCTGCATATTGGATAACATCTTCCGCATTCATGATAATAGCCAGCAGGGCAAGCTTGATAACATATTTGCATTTTTCTTTCAAAACCAGATGGACATCTATTTGGAATTTGACTGCCTGGTATTCCATTTTCTTTTATATAACAAACTGTAGGAGGAAACGAGGCGAAGAACCCAGCATTACATGATTCTATTATGTGTTTAATATTCTTTAGTCTTGGGTCTGTAGAGTCTGGTAATTTGCTTTTTGCTTTTTCATGGACTCCGACACGATTTGCTCCTTGAAGAAGAATTGATGTAAGGGCATCATTTGTTTTACATTGAGCTTTATTTAAGATTGATTCTTTCAGAATTTCTAATTCTGCTACGACTTTTTTTTGATTTTCAAGTTGCTTTTGTCGGTTTTCTTCGAGAATTGGAATTTGATTGTTAAGTTGATTGAGTAATATTTGTTTTTCCATACTTTCTACATGAGATTTTATGGTACCCAAGAGGGTGAGACTTTTTGAGATGTCTATAGACAAACTAGAGAAGAAGGTAGCATAAGGAGAACCAAAACTTTTTATTGCCGCATCATTTTGAGAGAAATTCTGAGACCCCAGCATAAAATAAATACGATTTATCAATATAAGGTTTTGAGTTTTGGTCTAAGCCTTGAACTGATGTTCTGTAGTTTTGAGATATCAAGTTCAGATTATCAATAAGTGCGTTGACATTTTGATCTTGTCGGTCTATTTCAATATTGTTCATTAAGTTTACATTTATCTTAGCTGAATTCAAATTAGGTGAAGCTCTAGGAACAGCTAGGATAAGGTATATAATAATGAAAATCTTGTTGATTAGTAACATTTTAAGAATAAATTTTAATAAATAATTTTAAAGTAATATATTTAGAAAATATTAATTATATTAATTTAATTAACGTATTAATATTTAATTATATTAAATTTATAATTTCAAATTAATTTAATTAAGGTATTAAGATTTAATAATATTAAATTTATAATTTTAAATTAATTTAATTAACATATTAACATTTAATTATAATAAATTTATAATTTCAAATTAATTTACTTATTACTTCTTTATTGATTAAGATATATAATTCTACACAATTAGTTATTATTTAACGTTAATTAGATAATTAGTATAATTTTAGTAATATTTACTCCAAATAATTTATTGGAACTTGGCTTTTTTGTATATTTTGACTCTTATATATGATTAAATAAGAATATATTGATATAAAAGATAATATTGTATGTAATTTGTTTCATATAGTTAATTATTAACACTTACATTTTAGGTTGATGTGGATCATCTATATAATCATCACGATTATCCATCATTGAAATTTCATCCGCACTCAAATTATTATCTAGTATTTTTTTCATTCCCTTTTGTTTTACAGCTGGAAGATCTTTTCCTGATCTAATATGTTGAACAGACTCCTTGTCCTCTTCATACTTTTCTCTATGTGGGCTAGGCCTAAATCCGCTCGCTGTTTTATTTCTAATTGAAATAAAGAAAGCAATTTTACCGTTGTTGATGGAAATTTCCTTGGAAATCTGTTTGATGAGAAGGAGTATTAATATTATGAACTTGGTCTACGTTTAGCATTTGTAACATCTTTGAGAACCCACTTCCTATTCTATAAAGTCGTTCGTTAGGATCTCTCATAGGATATTTATTCCAAGGGATATATTCTTTATTTTCGTGTAAGTCTCCGATATATGCCTCACAAGAAGCGCAAGAATTTCCACCCATTGGTTTTTTGGCAAGTAGCCAGTTGTCGGCAGTTTCGACCTTTTTAAGTTCCATAAACTTCTTAATCTATTTTATTAATAATTTTTATTATTATTAGTTAAAATTTAAATTTATATTGTACTTGTATTTCGAGATATCTCAAATTCTTTGCTGTGTCATTTTTATCAGCAAACTTCTTATTACAAGCTATTTTTAATTCTTCAAGTCTCAATAAAAGCATTTCTAAAATAATATAAATAATATATATTATTACAATATTAATTTTAATACTAATACTAACTTACCTTCAAGTAATTTCAACTCATCTTTCGTTGCAAACTTCTTTAATAATTCTAAAATTTCATCAATCCACTTTTTAAGCTCATCTAACCTTCTATATATATTCTCTATTTCTTTAGTATAGCCACTTCTGAATTCAATAAATGTTGTTTTTTCTAAAAATCTATTATATTCAAAGCCTTTTCCTTGTCCGTCTCCATCTCCTCCTTTATAAATGGAAAGATTCTCAATTTTTAACTTGAGTCTATGAACTTCTTCTTCAAGTTCTTTTTCTTCTCTTGTTAATTTGTTTAAGTTTGAATGGATTGTAGTGATGCTTATATTCATTTGATCTAATATAATTTAATAAAGTTTGATATAATTAAATAAAGTTTAAACCTATCATCTTCTTTAGATCTGCAAAGTCATTAATGTTTGCTTTGTTCTTTAATAATTCGTAAATTATCTTGATATCTTTGCTGTTATTATCTATATTTGTTGTACTAAATATAAAATTAGTAATATGTTATTTTGTTTTAAGATTAATTAATTATGTGTATAGATTTCAAATATAATTTTACTGATTTTTAACTGTTATATCAATTTCTAAAATTAGTTTTCCTAACTTCTCTAAGGCAATTACTCTTTTTTCTAAATCCATTAATAAGCGCAAATCATCAGCGTTTAGCCCGCCGCCTCCGCCGCCTCCGCTTATTTTAATATTTGTAATTCTATTTAATAGATCATTAATCTTTTCATCAATGTAATCACGTAGTTTTGATAAGTCTTCCAAATCTTTCAGAATTTTTGCTATTTTCTTTTTAAGATCCTCAATTTCTATAAATATAATTTTAATTTGATCTTTTATTATAATTTGGTCTTTATTCAACTTATCAATATTCTCCTTATCCTGTTTAACATCTTCAATAAGCTTTTCTATTCTATCATCTACAGAATCAAACTTTACAAACACTTTTTTTTCTAAATTTTGGAGAAGGATTAAAAACTTATCGTTATCACCACCATCAGTATTATTGTTATTTTTAAACATATCATACACATTAAAATCCATAATTTTTATATTCAAAGCATTAAGCATTTTATTAATCTCGTCAATTTTATTGTTAATTTCCTCTATTTTAGATTCTATAATATCTAGCCTGTCGTTGATTATTTTTAGTTTTTTGTAGACTAGTTATTAAGTTAATTTATATGAAATATTTTAAATGTAATTTTATATGTAAATAATTTACTGTCTTCAATTTGTTCATCATGACCATCTAATCTTCCATCATGAATTTTTACTTTTTTCTTTAGCTCTTCGATGTCGTCGTTTAGATTAAGATTTATTATTTTGCCTTCTAATATGGTAACTCTGTTCTAAATAAATTACATAAAAATTATATAGAAATTACATAGTAAGTTATATAGTAAGTTATTAAAAGTACTTACATCAATATTTTCAATCTTTGTATCATGATCATCAACTCTTTCTTTTAGTTTTTTTAAATCAATAACCTCATTCTCTAAACTAAATTTATAATAATTATATAATAAATTATCTTTACTGATCTATCTTTTTATCTTTCTCCATAAGTTTCTCTTCGAATACTTTTTGATTTTTTAATAATGCACCCATTAATTGTTTTAATAAATCAAAATTGTAGGAGATTTCACATTTAAACAAGGCGTTTAAATCAACATCTGTATCAATTGTTGTGATAATTGTTGTTGACATTGTTAATAATTATTATAAAAATATTATTAAATTTAAAAAGAGTTATAAATAAAAGTTATAACAAATAAATAAACAAATAATTTAATAAGAAATTTAATAAGAAATAACA
>Ga0100378_1002961_pt1 | contig 16564 bp, 24 predicted proteins | sample CryGeymeta201502_FD_81535 | JGI IMG/M metagenome (GOLD analysis project Ga0100378, IMG submission 81535) | Groundwater microbial communities from Crystal Geyser aquifers in Utah, USA - Crystal Geyser metaG 2015-02 | ecosystem: Environmental > Aquatic > Deep subsurface > Groundwater | place: USA...
CTTATTAACTGTTTTATTAAAATATAATTTAATAAAAAAGATCAAATAATGGGTGTAGTTCAGTGTAAATATAGACCATCAGACTCAACAGAAACAAATCTTAGTAGAAGTTGTAACATAGACGAAAGCACAACTGATCATTTAGTTAAATCAATTAAAATTAATTCTAAAGCCCAAGTCAACAAATATAATACAAACTGCTCAATAGATCCTCAACTAAAATTAAACAATAATAATAACAACAACAGTAACAATAATGCTAATTCAAATAATTTGAATAACGCTGACATTTTCGATTTTCTTAATAAAACAAATACAGTTAAATCATTTGCTGGTAATGACAACAATGAAAAAAATAAAGAAACAACAGAAGAAAGTTAGTATATCTAATTTTAATTTATTAAAATTTAGCATTAATGTTGATAAATTAAATAATGAAAACGATCTTGAGTTTATCCCTAAAGGTAAAACTGGGGCCATTATTCAAAATAAAGATAAAAAAGATGAACATGATGAAAAGAATAATATAAAGTCTAAGATTAGTAATGATTTTTCAATAGAAGAAAATTAGTATGTTTTAATCAAATAATAAATATTTTAGTACGAAGATAGATAATCAAACTTTTGTTGATAATCATTTGAATAAAAAAGATGTTTCATCTCTGTTTAAAAAGAGTACATTACATTCATCATTTATTTATATCACTAATTCATTTTAGACAAAAATAAAAGTATTATGAATATAAGTAGTGATTCAGAAAATGAGATTAATATAAGAGAAAAACCTTGCATAATAAAATATAGTAATTTACTAAATAAAAATAAAATAAATAGATTTACAAGGAAGTTTTGTAAGTAGTGATAACTCATTTTTGAATTCTCCTATAAAAGATAAATCAAATAAAAATGAAATTAATATCAAACTGGAAAAACTAGAAAAACCTAATAATAATTATAATGATTCCGAAAACCAAGACAATCAAGAGAAAAACGAAATAAATAACTTTAATTATTTTAAAAAAGGAATTCTAAAAAGTAAAGAAAATGCAAAGAAGAAAAACTTAATTATAAATACTAATAATTCAGTAATAAAGGAGCAAGTAATTAATGAAGATGAAACTTCAAATCAAACTATAAAAACAAAAAGTGCAGTAAATGTAATAAATGTAGTATTACAAAAAAAATCAATAATGCATAAAAAATCTGATTCGGTTTCTAATATGACAAACAATACAAAAATTATAAATAATACAAACAATGCAAAAATTATAAACAATGCAAATACAAATTACATAAATAAAGAAAATATACAAAATGACAATAAATTTGATTTAACACGATCCAAATCAATAAATTCAGTAGCAGTAGGATTAAAAGGAAAGCATCGCAATAAAACACAAAGCTTAAGTAATTTATCAAATAACACAACAAATATTAACAACCCAATCTATATAAATAATGAAAATACTAATGAAAAGTGGAAATTGTTGAAAGTAAACGATATTATCTCAGAGCAAAAATTATATTGTAAAAATGGTAAAGACATAATGATGCAAGGTCCCTTATTTAAATATACTCCCCATCCAAATAATAAAACACATCTATATTTTCAAAGTTATGCTAATAAATTCTTCATTCTTTCAAAAAATTATTTTGGTTATTATAGATCAAAAGAAGATTTTCTTACCATTCAAAATCCACTGTTTGAAATTTCTAATACAAATATATGTTCTGTAAATAGATTTAATTTTGAAAAGAATAATTTTGATAATAAGCAAAATGGAAAAACACATTATTATTTGAGTCTTGATTATTATAGTATATTGCCATATCAAAATACGTCTATGAATAATAATATTGAACAAAAAATAGAAGAAGATCCATATTGTAATGAGGATAAAAAAAACTATGACGTATAATTATAATAATTTTATTTAGAAATTCGTAATATATGGGAACGTGAATAACTTAGAAAATAAAGGTCATAATAAAACAAAATCATCAAGTAGTAAAAGAATAGATCCTTCATTTATAAGTACAACATATCTTAATAATCTTTTTAAATTATTAGAAAACGAAATGGACATATCAAATTTAGCTTTAAATCAATTAATATTAGCTTCATATGATGAGAATTATATTGATAAATGGGTTTATATTTTAAATTATTTTATTAAAAGTGCATACCCATAGATAATAAAAAGATACTAAATTCACAATTAATTATATAGTAGTAGTAATAATATTAATAATAAAATTTTATTTTATAAATAATTATAAAACTTTATTTAAAACATACTAATTATATAATAAGTAATTAAAACAATATATTATTATAATTAATTATCTTAATCTTAACTGAGATATTTTTGCTCTTACAAAATCTTGTGCGTAATAAATTGCATATGAAAGTAAATGTGCTTGTCCCATAGTTAATAAAACTCCATAAACTGAAAAGAACAATAGAACTGGAATGATCCAATAACTCATAATTAGTCTATAAATATCATCATAGCCTAAATATAACATAAGTAACCAAGCCCACCAAGGTAATGCGTTTCTAAATATGTTTTGCTAATAAGTTAAAATACATATAATACTTGTTTTCTTTTAGCATCTTCTAATAGTTTTTCTATTCCTTCGTAATATTTTCTTTTAACTAAAGTAATATCTAATTGTTTTAATAGTAGTTCAAAATCCTTTGTAGAAGTTACAATATTTGGAAGATCAGTGTTTAAGAAAGTATTGAAGTCTTCCTCTGATACTCTTACATAATTAAAAAACTTTAAAGGGTTTTTTATTAAATTGAAGGTTTTAAACATATCAAAGATAACAAGACACTATTAAATGTTAATTATTTTATTTACTTCTTTTTCATATTTATCATATAAGTCATCAATTTGGGTTTCTTCTAGTCTATCCCATTGTCTTGGTAATCCTTTTTTCTCGTCGTAATTAAACTTCTTTTTGAATATGCCAACTGCGAATTCGGCTACTTCTTTAGTTCTGTTTGCGAATTCTTTTTTTGTTTCAACATAATTTTCTTCCTCGACTTCTAATATAAACTCTTTTGCTTCTTCACTTTTCATTAAGTAAAACTCTAATAGAAATTATTAATAATAATAATTTATCTACCTTGAAGGAAGGCTTGTAAGGCAAACAAACATACAAAGGATTGTTGGAAGTAGTCTATGTTAAAGCTTTGCCAGAAATCGTTTTGAAAATTGTCAAGTCTTAGTATTAAACATTCATCAATTTGTTGTCTTAATTTTTTCTATTAGAAATATGAATAAATTATATATAATATATATATAAAATAGAAATTACAATGTTCTCAGCTTTTATTTTTTCTAAACTATTTTTCTTAAGATTATCAATTAGTTCATCAAAGATTTCTTCATAAACTGAAATTTTGACTACCCAGTTGTCGAATACCTTTAAATCGTCTAAATGAGTAGTTAAAATAGTTAGATATTGTTTCTTCTTGCTAATAGCGACCTGGAAAAAGTTTTCATCTAATTTTTATAAATTTTATCTACTTTTGCCTAGTTCACTTTCTAAATCTTTTTTAAAGTTTTTTTGGATAAAAGGAATATATCGATTAATTTGATTTGTAAAACAAATATAGAAGTATTGAGATAAATGATTTATTAATTGGACTCTTACATCTCCATAAATTCTTTCAATATAGTTACTTGCTTGTGAATCGTAATCAGCTAAAATATTATAATAATAATGGTTAATATAAATAATTTATATCTATATACCTAATATCTTTTCTAGATATTCTTTACATATTCCTTTGAAGTTCTTGACTGACTTATTATAAGAATTCTCAGTTAATTCTTTTAATTGCTCATCAAAGCTAGCCAAAATAGAGTTTTTGATCTCATTACATCTATAATTTGCTAGCATTTCTTTTTGACTTGGCTATATTTAACAAAAAATAATACAATATTTAAATCCTTTTGTGTAATAATAGTATCCCATATTTGCATACAGTATCTGCTAAATCCATCGGCTGGAACATTCTTGGCATTGGTAACATGGTTAAATAAATAATTTTCGTGTTTTTTATCAAGTCTTGCTTTTAATTCATCAACTTTGACATCCCAATCTTTTTCTCTATATATTTTGTGTGGTAATATACAAAATTCAAAAAGGAAGAAATGTTCTGGTCCTTTATCTTTAGCAGAATCAGGCTTTTTAATTTCTCCCCAAATATTATAGATATCTTGGAGGATAAGTTCTTTTATCTTTTTAATATCATTATAATTCTCATCGAAGTCTCTTAAAACAATTAATATTTTTTTAGAACATTCTTGTTGAAAAAGCTTTAAGTTCATTTCGAATACAATTTTTAATATTCCGTAATTAGAAGCAGTGTACCTTCCGACATCCTATTAATATATATTATTTATATTATTATACATTAGACCACATATTAATAATAAGTATATCAGCCATTGCTAAACAAAATAAGGATGAACAATGTTCAAATTTATGTCTATCATCTCCTCTTTCTTTAGAGTCAGTTCCTTCGCAGTCTAGAACAACAAATTTCATCGGGTGTAAAGCAACCCATATTCCCTGAGTTGTTTGGGCTCTTCCTTTTGATTTGTCCATTACTTCAAAATTGCAGTCGAATAATTTGTTTAATAGGGTACTTTTTCCAGAACTTTGACAACCTATTATTGCTAAAGTTTCGTAATCTCGTCCATTTTTAACAAATCCGGAAGTTTTAACTTGCTCTTCAAAGTCTTCACTTAAAATAATATTATATATTACTTAAACATTAAATCATAGAATAAAAGTTGGCTCATTTGACATTTTAACATTTTAAATACATAAAAAATTAAATTATTCAAAATATAATTTACATATTATAATATTATTTACTTTGCGTGTTATAATTATTATATTATATTATTTAAACTCAAAAACAATTTTTAAATGTGGTAATTTAGCTTAATTAAACTTAAATAAAATATTTAAAATTAAATTAATGAGTGGATGGAAACAACCAAGTTTACTAACAAGAAATAAAAATGAAGTCTCAGCTTGTATATTAATACTCGAAACAAACAAATCTGAAAATGAAGATTATTTGTTTTATTCTTATAAAACTAATGACTTCGCTTCAACATTTTTAAATCTAAAAGGAATAATATTTGCGTCAGTTTCACTATCAAACAATATATGGGGAACAGATTATAAAATATTACTTTGCACCGATATGAAAGGAAATAGATATAAAATATTTTCTGTAAGTTATATGAAATCATATATAATCTCAGTAATATTTCCTGCTTTAATCCCGGATAATGTATTATTTTATGTAGGAAATGAATTTTTGGAATTTGTCAAAATATTTTTCGAAAACTTTAAAGACTCAAAGAACTTCAGTGAAATTCTTAACAAAATTTCAGAAACTTTAATATATAACACATTAAATTTTTCCATCAGTAAGGAAAATGAAGACTTTTTAGGTTCTCCTCTAAGCAATCTTCCTATAGTAAATATGACATATTCTTATAATGAAATAGTTCCATGTTTTATAAGCAAAGTTCCAATTAAAGATTCTTTAAAAATGGAAATAATAGAGATACTATACACGTTAAACTCTGATAGATCACTCATACAAGAAACTTTAACATTAATGGAGCAACCTTTTTACGTTAAGGGATTTACATTATTTTTTAAAGGATATACGATATTTACAACACTATCAAATAGTGAACTTACAAATCTTTCTAGACTAGCAATGATTCACGAACTACATGTAAGAACTCAATCAAGTTCAGAAGTATTAGTATGCGAGTTTATATACGATAATGATAAATTTAGTCTTAATCTACATCCAAATAATCCTAATCCAAATAATGAGAATAGTCCCGATGAGAAGAAAAAATTAATAACGACGATTCTAGCTCAACGAGAATTTGTATTGATTATTTTACTTGATATACTTGGTAAAAATAATTCAAGCTTTGATCCTTTCTACCATAAAAGAGCAGAAGACTTAATGATAGGAATTCTTAAAAAAGGATATAATTCTATACTAGACCAAGAAATTCATAAGTACTCTGTTAAATTAGTAGAAACAGATAACAAAGAAAAAGAAGAAAAAAGGAAAGAAAGAGAAAAGGAAAAAGAAAATAAAGACTCTACATCAAAAAGGAATTCAGTAAGTAAAGAGAAAGAATTGACTAAGAAAAGTTCTCTTACAAAATTAACCACAACAACTACAAATATACTTAACTCAAGAATTAAAGGATTTATCGATGTTGAAACAAAAGTAAATATTATACACTTCTCATTGTTTGATGATTCCGAGTGTGTAATTAATACAACTGATATATTTGTAGGATCAGATATCTATCAGGAGATATATAAAGAAATATTTTATAAATATGCGAAAATACAAACAAATATAAATAAACTAAAAAACAGAAATAAATTGGCTAAATTAAGAAGTGTGAATTGCTATCAAAATTTGTCTGAAAATTATGGATTTATACCAAAAAACGAAGGAAATATAAAAAGTAAGTTACTCAATGAGAAATATTTCTCTAAGTCGTTAAAATTAAGCGAGTTTGCAATAAAACTTAATGTAGATAATTATATTCCAATATGGGTTTGTTGTAAAATCTATGAGCATTTGTCTATTTTAGAAGATGAAGCAAATCTTGAAGAATTCTCTAACTTTAAAATAATATTTTTAGCGTATGAATCACATGTTGCTGTAGATATAGATAACTTCTGCCAAGATTTACTTATCAATGATACGTTTATTTGAATATAATAATATATTTTTAAATATGATATTAAATTATATTTTATGTTTATTGTTTATCATTTAAGTAAAGGAAAATAAAAATTATTATATACAATATGATTAGTAATCAAAATATATTTTGTAACAAATGTTATAACCTTATTTCAAATGAAGGCTGCAATGTATCATTAATATCAGATCATTCATTCATGTTACACTCTTCATTAAATGAGCCTATAAATACATATAATTCAGAAAATACAAGAACATTTGATCGTTGTGAATGTATTGTTAGAGATTTTTTATGTAAAGGTTGTAATCAAATGTTGGGTTATAATGTTGTTAATCCTTGTATGCCTTGTTATACAGGAGGAAATAATGGACATTTTTATATGTATTTAAATTGCACAAGAACAAAGAAGATTACTGGAGATGTTAGCAATGAATAACTAACATGAATGCTCTAGTTTATTATAAAAATATATAAGTATTTGATAGTTATTTTCTCTTAATTATAAAAATATAAAAATATAAAAGTATTTAATGACACAAATATAAAAATAATTATATATAATTATTCTTTATATAATTTAATGGGTGGAAAATGTTTTTCTGCAAATAACGTTCAACCAAAGCAAAATAGTGCTTTCCATAAGGACGAAAGTGAACAAATTAAGTCTGTTTCTGAACAAACAGGAGGAAAAACTGATAATAATCAGAAACATCCACCGACTTCTGATCAACAAACAAAAGAAAGTAAAAATGGAGTAACACATGAAAATGATAAAAAGGTAGCCGATGTTCATTCTGGGTCATCAAAACATATAAAGAAAAAAAATGAAACAAAAGATAGACTATCTATGCTTACAAGATACGATGGTAATTTTAATAATACTAATTTTAGATGTTTCAAACTTTTATACCTTAAATACCGCTATTGGTTCTGGCAGTTTTGGTTTAGTACGTACTGCAACAAATAACCAAACTGGCCAAGTAGTTGCTATTAAAACTATTTGGAAGTCTAATTTTTCAGAAGATAAGCTTACTTACATTCAACAAGAAGTTGAATTTTTATTAGACTGTAATGATGACAATATTATAAAGTGTTATGATGTATTTGAAGACGATCACAGTGTGAATTTTGTATTAGATTTAATCGAAGGTGGAGACTTATATGATTTTATAATGAATTCTCCTGAACATAAAATACCAGAATTAACCTGTATTGAATTATTTAAGCAAATGATAAGTGCTGTTCAGTACTTACATAATGTAAAAAATATCGTTCACAGAGATATCAAACCAGAGAACTTTTTAATGAAACAAGAAGGAACCACATTAAAGGTTATCTTGATTGATTTTGGATTTGCTTTAAAATGCAATGAAGGTGAATATCTCTATGATAAAGTTGGATCATTACAATATATGGCTCCTGAACAACTTGCAGACGATAGCAAGCATGACAGATGTGTAGACTTTTGGGCTTTAGGAGTAGTTCTTTTCAATATGTTAACAGGAAAACAACCTTTTAGTCGTAGAGATGGAGACGAAGCTCTTATTAAAAACATTATTAATGTTAAAATCAATTTTGATGCGTCGTAAATAAAATATTAAAATAATTATTAAGTTGGAATACAATTTCTCCAGAGGCAAGAAAATTGATTGAAGGATTATTAAAGAAAGATACAAACCAACGATTTAATGGAGGAGATGTTCTAATACATAAATGGTTTGACAAAAGTAACGACATCCAACAAACCAAAGTCGAGAAGTTTATTCCAAATCCCGAACAAGTTAGAGAAATCGTTGAAATATTACTTCTCCCCGTAGTCAATTTAAGAAAAGCAATCGGAGAAATATTAGTTAGACTTAATAGAGAAACAGCTTTATATATTAAAGTAATATAATATTCTTATAATAATTTACTTATTGAACATAGGATCATTTTGATAAAAACAAAGACAATAAAGATAGTGGAAGAATCGAAAATGAATTTGATAAAAACTACTTTGCTGAAGAAAACATTGTTACTTTTCATTACTTCTTTAATGAGTTATTAAAAATTAATAGCATACCAGAAGAAATAAGAACAAAAATCGAAGGTATAATTTCATATTAATTTAATATTAATAATCAAGAACTTGCAACTAAAAATGAAAGTAAAGCAAAAGTTCAGAAAATCGATTATCATAATTTCTTAATGATGTTGAATAATAGTATTAGATACTTAGAAATGTTGAATATTAGAGATATGTTTATGAACTACGATGTAAGTTATAACAAATAAATAATTTATAATAGGATAATGAATTAGGATATATCACCACTGATGATTTTGAACAGATGCTTAATAAAAATAATATAAAAGTAAGTTAATTTCTTATAATATTATAGATTCCTAAAGACTTTATAAGTAAAATACTTGCCAATGAGGAATTATCAAAAAACTTTCCAAGGTTAAAAAAAGAACCTAAGAAAGTTTGCTATAAATTCACAGATGAGTTTTATGATTTATGGATATTAGCAGAGAATAGCTTAATTGATAATAGAAGAAAGAGTAAATAATAATTAATGAGAAGTATAAATAATACGTTTCATACGTTTTTAATACAATTTTTTTATAGTTAGCAAATATAATCATATATAAACTTAAATGAATTGTGTTCTTACTCTTAATTTTTTTTCAATTTATAATATTTACGAATAATATAATAACATAATAATATAAGAATAAAATATAATTATAAAGTATAATTTATATAAAAATTTTATTTAAGTTACTATATCACTATATTATTATCATTCATTCGAAATAGTTTATGATTATGATTCATTTATCAAGTTTTATTCATATAATATTCATAAAAAAATTAATTAACAAGTTTTCTAATTAGCAAAAGTAACGTATACACAAAATCTATTTGATTTAATTTTTGCTAATGAAATTCCAACATATTTGTATTCTGGATTAAGAATTTTATTTCTTCTCTGTTTATTAGAATTATTATCATCAACTAACTGAAGTAAACTTGAAATCTCATAATTATTTGTTCCATAATCGTAATGAAAGTCTAGTACCTTATACGTATCTCCTAACTCTTTCTTTTTCTTAATATATAAATCCGCTATTACTTCTCTTTTTGTTTGGAGCTCAGTTTTGCTCAGTGGTTTAATAGCTATTTCTTGTTTAAGTTGTAAAGGTTCTAAAGGAGGAGCTGTGCTTAAAAATGCTATGAATTCATTAAAAGCTTCTTCTCCTCTTAACAAAGCAACTTTTGGTACTCCTTCCTTATCAAACATGTATTGTAATAAATAAGTTTTTTTATTGTATTCCGGATTAGGTTTAATATATTTAATATAACTTTGTACTCGTTCAATGTATTTTGAAGGCTGTGTTCTTGCTAAATTGAATTCATTTAACATTAAATCAGCAAAACTGTCTAGTGTAACTATTATTATAAAATAAATATATTTTATTATTAATCAAACCTTCTCTTGACACTTGTGAATTGGATATCATATCATCATTTACTTCTGTCTATATTTTAATATAGTATAAACCTTTGACATATAATCATTTAATTTTACATCTATTTTATCCCCTTCTTTATCTTCTTCATCGTCTTCTTCTTTAACAGGATCTAATAGATCTATATCCTGGATGGTTGCAGATTTCTTTGCACAAACACATCCTCCCATTTTTACTAATTTTATTAATTTTTATGTTATTTTATATTATTTAAATTAATAAAGTTAAAAAAAATTTATAGATGAATATATTAATTATTAAAGGTATTGTGTTTATATTAGGAAATAGTAATAGTATTAGTATTAGTACTAGTATTAGTATTTTTATTAGAAGTTGTTGTTGAGAAATCTCTAATTTATTTTAAATAAACAAGTTATTCATTAAGAAATAATATTATACTATTACTAATATATTATTTTAAATAAAATTAATTAAGAGAAATTATATGACACGTTATATCAATTTCTTAATTAATAAAATAATATAAAAATAAAAATAAGATAATATATTTTAATAATGTATTATACAAAATAATATATATATAAATAATGTTTCTTCCACAAAAATTACAAAAAGCGAATCTTAGCAATGATAGCTCATCAGATTATTCCTTTTTTGCTAAAAAATATATGAAATCTATCGTAAAAGTAAAAAAAAACATTAAAAATCATAAAAATGATATCGACTTCGACAATAAACTTGATCAGAATTTATACCATACTCAAACAAATGAAAATAACCTTATGAATCCAACACTAAAAAATGAAATATTTAAATGGTTAATATTCTTTTAAATTTAGGCTCTTTTCTCTAAGCAAAGCAGACAGAATGAAAGCAGTAACAATAGAAAATAAGTGGTTTACAACTATGATATCCCAAATGTATGCTTGCCATAAGACCTATAAAAATGTTTTATATAAATTTAAACCAGAAGAAACCGAAGAATTAATTCCTTTATATGGTAATTCTACCTATCCAGTTATAAATTTCAATAATGTTACTTATAATGTCGACCACTATTTTAAAAAGCAAACTGATGACTATTATTCCTTTAATTCTAAATATTTTGAAACCAATATAACACGTTATGAGAAAAATATTATGGAGAAGTTAATCTTGATAAGTTTAAAAGATGTCAATGACTCAATAATGTTATCCCAAAATATTTTGGATGATGAAACAACCTTTAGGGATATTTTTGACTCAGTTACTGATTATAAATTCTTGCAATATAACATAAGGTAATATCAATATTATAATTATTATAATTTATAAACTAATATAATTATAATAATATAGTGTTATACAAGATCACGATAACAAAATATATACTTGGAATTTACCATGTTGGTTTGATATTAAAAACTTCTATTCTCCAGCTAAGATATTCGCAGCTTTTTTAGATCAAGTACTTGTAATTAGGTAATAATACCATCTTACTAACTTATTATATTACAATATTTAAGATATAATATGTACTTAAATGAAAAACGAAAAGAAAATTTTAAATTCTCCTTAATGCAAACAAAATTAGATGAGCTATTTAATAATAGAGAAATTCTTATTAACTTTCTGAATAATAATAGTAAAGTAAATTCAAAAGACAAAGTAATTAATTATTATCATACTCAATTTATTTTCATTTACTATAGCTTTTTAACAAATTAAAACTAAAAGAAATTGTATCAGAAGTCATTAATGACGAAAACAAATCTAATTTTACAACTTACTATGGAATTCAATATAAAAACTTATCACATTTCCATTCTGATCCTATAACCGAATACTTTTACAAATTTAAAAATACATATATAGAATTTGATGCAAAGGAATTTATTGATTCACTTCTCTTTACTGGAATTAATCAAGATTATGTCTCCGTAGAGAATATAATGAAAGAAAAGATATTCACTACATTATATAATCTTTATACAGAAAAAAATGCTAATGATCTATTACTTCTTGAAGATACGAAGGACGAGAAGAGTAAAAAGAAAATTAAGAAAAATAATATAAATAATAATAACAATAATAAAACTAATGATAAAACTATTGATAGAGTAAGAAATACATCAAATTCTTCTCGTAATTCAAAAGATAGAGATAATAATCTAATAAATAATAATTTTTTTAATAATAAAACTAAAGTAACAGGCATTAGATCAACATTAGTTGACTTAAAAAAGGATATAAATAAATTACTAGTTGAGAGTGATCTACAAACTAATGAAAGTCAAAAGCAACAATATCAAGAGGTAATAAGCAGGAAATTTAATACAAATACATCTTCGGAAGGGAAAACTTATATAAGTAATTTTTATAATTAATTATTTAAGAAAATACGTTACCAAATAGAAACGAGGTTCTTAATCAGAATGAGAAGAAGAAAAACTTTGCATTTGACGAAAATGATATTGAGCTAGGACTTATAAAAGACCATAGTAAGTTTCATAAAGTACAAGAAATTGAAACAAATAATCATATATTAAATAACAATTGTAAAAAAGAAAATGAAGATGACAAACGAAAGCCTAAGGAAGGTGATAATGATAAAAACTCTGATAATCTATTTCAAAATTTAAGAATAAATGACAAATATGCAAGGCAAGTTATTAATTATGAAAATTATGAAAGCAATTATGAAGGATATCAGTTAATGGATAATTTAAACAAAAATTATTATAATGATGATGTAAATCAAGATAATAAATCAAACAAATCATATAAGTCAAATAAGTCAAATAAGTCAAACAAATCAAACTTAGAGGAGAAAGTAACAGAAATCAGTAATAACGAGGAAAAAAATACAGAATTCATAAATGGATTTGTGAAAAACATTGTAAATGATTTAATTTCTAAGTTAGAAGAAAAAGAATCATGCTCAAATGAAGATAAAGCTAAGAGTAAAAGTAAGGAAAAAATACTTGAACAAACTGAACATAATATAAGTATGATAAGAGAAATCCCAGAAATATCGACAATTATTTTAACTAAGTCAAAAAAGAAATCAAAAAAGAAAGCAAAGCCAACAAATATAATAAATCAAAAAAATTTCAAAGAGAATGAACAGATAAAACCAATTAAAAATACTATTGACATTGACAAAAATGATAAAAACGACAAAATAAAAGAAAACCATATAAAACAAAAAACGTTTATAGAACTAAACCAAATAAACCTTGAAATTGATCCAAAAATTGATATTGGCAGTAATAAAAAACAAATTTCCACAATAAGTGATATGCTAGAAAAATTAGACAGTCAGAAGGTTGATAAAACAAAGTCACAATTAGTTAACTTGACAAACTCTAGTTTAAATACTATTAGCCAAGAGTCCCCTATGAATGCGACTAAAAAAGGGTCGTCTGATAAATACAATTCTAAATTTTTAAACGATTACTGTAATAAAACCACCTCAGATGATAGTATTTCTATTAGTAAATCACAAGAGAGATCAAAAGAAGAAAGTAAAGAAAGTTTATTAAATCCATCCCAGATCAAAATAATAGACAATATTGAAGTTACTAATGATAAAGAAGACATATCAGAGTATGAAAAGCTTGTAGTAAAAGATTACTTGAAGTCAGATATCAAAAATAAAGAGACTAAAGGTCAAGAAAGTAAGAGTTTGAATATACAAACAAATAATCAAAGCTTCCAACCTAGCCAGAGTAGTGTAAATAAAAAGAGCAAAAAGAAAATAAGCTATAACGAAGTAAAAACCCCAAATAATAACTTGAACGGAAATCAAATAAAAAGTAATAACATTAATAATGGTATTCCTAATAATGAAACTAATCAAATTCCAAGTAAAGTAACTCCAAAAAATGCAGAAAACAACAACAAAACTAATAAAAATAACCTTAATAACCTAAACAATCAAGCTAATCAAACTAATCAAGCTAATCGATGCATTGGTTGCATTGGATTAAACAAAAAAAATACACCCCAGAATAAATCAAACAATGATTATAAAGAAAATCATTTTAATACTGAAGGTAATTCCGATAAAATAAAGAAACAAAAGAACTTCAATAAAGATGAAACTAATAAAACTGTTCATTATACCAAATCAAAGAATGATAATTATAAAAGTGACAACAGTAGGAAAAATTCACTTAAGACAAATACAACAAGTTTTACTAAGGACAAAAGTTCAAGCTTTCATACTAACTTCAATAATAGTAATACATTAAATAATGAAAAAAGTAACACTAGTAACTTTGCTCGAAGTCTAAATAATGACTTCATTAACACTACTAATACGAACCAATATAATAATCAACCTAGTAATGTTTATAATAATATTAATAATGGTCAAGTACAAAATAATTTTTTCATTATCAATTCAAATGTCAATATTAATAATATTAACAATTTCCAACAACAGAATGCTAACAATACTTTTATAAATTGTAATGCAGCTTATCCTAATTCATTTAGTAATAATCAAGGACTACGATATAAACCTCAAAATCTTAATCAACCAATGTATATGAATAATATGAACAATATGAATGAGTATCAAAATGTTAATAGTAACTACTATTATCCAAATATGATGCCTATTAATCCTCAGATAAACACAATGAATCCTATGAACTATAATGCAAATTCTTTAAACCCATATAACATATATAACAACGATGCATTTACAAGCAACTTAGGATTAAACCAAAGTCCAAATTTAAATATGGATTATAATAATTATATGTATTGTCCAAATTTTTCCCAAACCAATCAAAATCAAAGCCCGAAATCCACCTATAATGGAATTAATAATACTTTCGAGAAAAGTGTACCGTTACAGAAAATAGAGAAAATAGACAAAAACTTACATCCCTTTATTTTCCATTACAAACTTCATAATGATATTATCAACTATTCAGAAAAAGTAATTAGTGTTATAGGTAAGTTAAAAGAAGTAAAGCAATTTGTCTTAGAGAAACTAGAGAAAATAATAAAGAAGTCATTCAAAGGTATAAATATATTTATTAACATTTTATTTAGATGAAAATATCGAACTCGATGTATATGGTTCCTTTGCAACAAGTTTGGCAATTGAAAGCAGCGATATAGATCTTACAATCAAATTTAATAGCAATACAAATGATATTGATTTTTCAATTAATAAATTAAGTGAAGAGTTAATAAAGTTAAATAATATTGAAACGATTAATCCTATACTTACTGCTTCAGTTCCTGTTATCAAATTGGTAAATCAATTTTTTAATTATTTAGCATATAGACCCATTACATTTTCTAGATGATGATAATCAAAAAGAAATATTTTTGAAGTTTAAAGAAAGTGATTTATACAAAAACTTCGAATTTGATAAAGAAGAAATTGACAAAATAAAAATTGATATATCATTCGTTGAGTTTACTGGAGTAAAGAGTAATCCTAAAGCATCTGTAGACTATGTTATCAATGCTATGGCTAAACATCCTGAAATTAAGCCTTTAATATTTATACTAAAAAGATTTTTACAGCAACACAATTTAAATTCATGTTTTAATGGTAAATAACACTACTTACGTTTTTTAATTAAATTAATTAGGTGGTCTTTCTTCATATTCGATCTTTATCATGGTATTGGCGTACATAAGATATCATAAAAATCAATCAAAACCTATACTTGGAAGAATGCTTTTTGAGTTCTTAGAGTTTTTCGGAAAGAGTATAAAATATAATTCAACAATAATTGATAGTAATTCATTTATGTAAGCATACTAAATAATTATATAGAACTATAATGATGGTGTCTAACGAGACATATGATTCTTTTCCTATTATATTAGATCCAACTAATAGCAATCACAATGTTGCTAAACAATCGTTTAGAATAGAAGAGGTTAAAAACTTGTTTTCAAATGCTCACGATTATGTATCAATGTTAAAAATGTCTTTCGACAAAAAAGAGATGAACAATGACTCGAATGTTGTTTATGATTTATTATTAAGTAGATTAAATATTTAAATTATCTTCCTTTAGATTAGTAATTATAATGTCAAAACATTATATATAGAAACTGAGTTAATATAATATATAATATTTCGTTGTAATATTTTATTTTTATTTTATAATAATTTTACTATTAATTTTATATATTTAATATAAGTTATTGTAATTTATATGTTTTATATGATTTTTAAGTAATTTAATAAGATCAATTAAATTTTGGGGATTGGGGATTGGGGATTGGGGATTGGGCCCAATCCCCAATCCCCAATCCCCAATCCCCAAGTTAAAATA
>Ga0100378_1002964_pt1 | contig 16551 bp, 16 predicted proteins | sample CryGeymeta201502_FD_81535 | JGI IMG/M metagenome (GOLD analysis project Ga0100378, IMG submission 81535) | Groundwater microbial communities from Crystal Geyser aquifers in Utah, USA - Crystal Geyser metaG 2015-02 | ecosystem: Environmental > Aquatic > Deep subsurface > Groundwater | place: USA...
ACTTTCATTATAATAGGATTCTCTTTCCGAAAGTAATTGCTCAACAAAAAGCTTCAACTCATTGTTGTTGTAATTTCTAATAAGTGGACGGTTTATTTTTGATGCTATCAAGCGACTGGCTAAAAATGGGGCTGAATATTTCAAATAAACCGAAGCACTATTTTCATTTATTAGTTTCATGTTGTTATGAAAACAAGGTGTTCCTCCACCAGTTGCTAATACAAATTGAGATTGAGTAGTAAGTATTTCTGTTAATTTTTGATGTTCTATTTTTCTGAAATAAGTTTCTCCTTTAGTTTTAAAAATAGTTATTATGTCAGCTCCTTCTTGTTCAACAATAGCTTCATCCAAATCAAAAAAAGGGAGGTTTAACCGATTGGCTAATCGTTTTCCTATGGTAGTTTTTCCGCTTCCCATAAAACCTACAAGCACTATTTTTTTTGGAGAATTCAACCGTTTAGTTTTTTTTACAAAAATATTCATTTAGTTTTGCTTAGTCTTAAAAATAAGATTATTAGATGCAAAGAATTCTCTTTTATATTTTTTTACCCTTCATTTATTTGTTATCCATACTTCCTTTTTGGTTACTCTATTTCTTTTCTGATATACTGTATGTTGTTATTTACCATTTGGTTGGTTATAGAAAAAAAGTAGTTTCCACCAACCTTAGAAATTCTTTTCCAGAAAAAACAGAAGAAGAAATAAAAGTGATTATAAAAAAATTCTATCATTTTTTTTGTGATTGGATAATGGAAATGATAAAAAGTATTACCATAAGCAAAGAAGAAGCATTAAAAAGATGTAAGATTAAAGACCACACGTTGCTTAATGAATTAAGCAAGGAAAACAAAAAAATTATTTTTGTTATGGGGCATTATGGTAGCTTTGAATTGGGAGGAGCAGAAATGGCTTTTAACACTAATTATCAATTATATGTACTTTACAAACCACTTTCAAACAAGTATTTCAATGCGTTGATTAATAAAAAAAGAACTCGTTTTGGTGTTAAAATTTTATCGATGAAAGAATCATTAAGAAAAATGCTATTGTTAAAAGAAAGTAACGAACTTAGTGCAACTGTTTTTATTGCAGACCAAACACCTTCTCCTAATAATGCCTATTGGACTACTTTTTTAAACCAAGAAACGCCTATTTTTTGGGGGACAGAATTGATGGCAAAAAAATTAAACTATCCCATTATTTATGTATGTGTAAAACCTTATAAAAGAGGTTTTTATTATATAGAAACAGAAATGCTTTGCCTAAACCCAAGCACCACTCAAAAAGGCGAAATTTCTGAACTTCATACCAAAAGACTAGAACAAGATATTATGAGCCAACCTGAATTTTGGTTGTGGTCGCACAAAAGATGGAAACATAAAAAGCCTTCCTAAAAAACACTAATTTTTTATTTTTTTAATACATTTACATTTTATTACTAATTTTTAACTTTATGAAGAAACAACTCTTTATTCTTTCTCTTTCTGCACTGGCTTTATCATGCACCAAAACAGAATTCGATAATTTTGAAGCAAACTCTGGCACTGCCAATTTCACAAACTATGTTGCTGTAGGAAACTCACTCACACAGGGTTATCAAGATGGAGGTTTGCATAATGAACTTGGGCAACATGGAAATTCCTACCCATCTATTATTGCAAACCAACTTAAGGAAATTAACCCTAATTTAATTTATGTTCAACCAACCTGCTCAGGTAGTGGCTCTGGATACATTCACTTGGCTTGGATAAATGAAAAAATTAAAGTAATTAAAGCCTATGATATTGACAACCCAAACAACCACCCTTTGGCAATTGATGATGATCCTACTTGGGCAACATGGGGGCAAAACAAAACCATAAAATACAATAATTTAGGTATTTCTGGAATTAAACTTGCCAATGTTGTTGGCGGTGAAAACACTTCCGATGCGGTTAATTTTTTTATAAGCAATGTAAATGAAAATGCTCGTTTTTTAAATTGGGGAACAGTTGCTAATAAAATAAGTTACCTCGACCATATCAAAAATAGTAATGCTACTTTTTTCACCAATTGGCTAGGCAACAATGATGTGTTAGGATGGTCAACCAATGGCGGTGATGACGGTTTTGAATCGCAATTTAATGAATATTTTTCTCGATTAACAGACGTTACTGAATTCCGAAACAAGTACGATTCCGTATTAACTGCTTTTCAAAAAATGGGAGCGAAAGGGGTTTGTGCAACCATTCCTGATGTTACTTCAATTCCTTATTTCAATACCGTTACATTAGAAGCTGTTGACAAAGATGTTTGGATTACGGAAGGTCCTTATTCAAACAATCCTGGAAATGTGCGAAAAGCAACCAATGAAGATTTAATTCTACTAACTGCTTCCGATGAATTGGCTATAGGAAATGGTTTGTCTCAAGCAAAACCATTAGACCATACTTTTGTGTTGGATAAAGATGAAAAACTTATTTCTCAAAACCGTGTGATTGCCTATAACAATGAAATTAGAGCGTTGGCTTCAAAATACAACTTTGCCCTTGCTGATATGAATGCATTTATGCGAGATTTAAAATCAGGTTTAACCTTTGATGGTGTTGATTTCAACCCAGAATTTATAAGCGGTGGCGTGTTTTCTTTAGATGGAGTTCATCCAAACACCAGGGGATATGCTATTATTGCAAATAAATTTATCCAAGTTATCAATGATTTTTATGGTAGCAACATTCAGCCAGTTATAGTAGGTAATTACAGAGGGGTAACTTTTCCTTAAACTTAAATTGCTGAAAAGTTGGTTTAGAAGCTATTTATGCAAGTGTTCTTTTTAAAAAGAAATAAAATAACATCTATTTTAAGTAAATACAAATAATTTATTACTTTTACTTTCCAAATTATCAATTTTATGTTACTAAAAAATTAAATCTTATGAAAAAAATCTTACTTGCTTTAACTGTTTTATTTGCTTTAAACTCTTACGGACAAAACTGTGTGCCTGATGGTCAATATACTTCTCCTGGCGTTTATCCAGATAGTGCAACAAACCTACCTATTTCTTATGTTGGAAGTCCTTATAATGAAACAATAACTGCGGTTACTCCTGCTGATACTTGTGTAGTTGTTCTTTTTCCTCCATGTACAACTGTGCCTATTGATAGCGTTATGGTTACATCGGTTACAGGATTACCGGCAGGTTTCACCATTGTTTCTATGAATGAAAACACACTTCCATTCAAATTTTTAGGCGGAACATCTAGTTGCATGCTCGTTACAGGTAATCCAACGGTTGGAGATACTGGAGTTTACCCCATCAGTGTTAGTGGGACTTCTTACGCAACTGTTTTTGGTTTAACACAAACATCACCTTTTGATGTAGATTATTATTCCATACGCATAATTGATACAACTAGCTCTACCACAGGCATAGAAGATTTTTCAAAAAATACTTTTGGAATTAAACAAAATTTCCCAAATCCTTTCAGCTCAACTTCTACTATTGAATATTATTTACCATCAAATGCTATCGTAAACATATCCATAGTTAATGTGTTGGGAGAAGTACTTATTTCTGAAAATTTATCTGGAAATCAAGGGTTAAATACATATAAATTAAATGCTTCAAAATTAAATAGCGGTATTTACTTTTATCAAATGACGTATCAGAAAGAAAAAATCACGAAACGCTTTATCGTGAATAAATAATTTTTTAATAACTCATGTAAGTTTATTCACACAAAATCTTGATGCACAATCAGGATTTTGTTTTTTAATCAATTAACACCATTATCAAATGAAGAAATTAGTTATTTATGCTTCGCTTTTTTTACCACTTTCAGCATTTGCTGGTGGATTTCAATTAAATTTACAAGGATTAAAAGCAGCATCCATGGGTGGTGCAGCTACAGGAATTGCATCTGATGCAAGTACTGTTTTTTATAATCCTGCAGGAATGTCACATTTGAATGGGCATCAATTTACTTTTGGATTTAATTTAATTGATCCTTCTGTTTCTATTCAAACTCCAGAGGTTGCTAATACCAACCAAACATCTAAGAGAGCTACTCCTATCCATTTTTATTATTCTGGACAAATCAATGAAAAATTGCACTTCGGTTTTTTAATAAACAATCAATTTGGTTCTAGTTCTTCTTTTGAAGACGATTGGCAAGGAAGATATATTATTCAAAACATAAGTTTAAAAACATTTATGTTTCAACCTACTGTTTCCTATAAATTGCACGATAAAATAAGTGTTGGAGGTGGTTTTGTTTATGCAAGAGGTAGTTTTTCAACAGAAAAAGCAATTCCAGTAAGCTCATCAACATCAACAGAAGGCAAAGCTAGTCTTTCGGGTAGTGGTGATGCTGTTGGCTATAACTTAGGTATTTTCTCAAATTTTTTAACATTAGCACACGGAGCAAGCAGCACAAAACTTAATGTTGGAATAAGCTATCGCTCGGAATTAGCTGTTGATTTAACTAATGGAGAGGCTGAATTCACAAATATTCCAGTTGCCCTTCAAGGAACTTTTCCAGCAAAAACAGGATTCACTTCAAAACTTACGTTACCTCAAGTGTTTACTGCTGGACTAAGTGCTCAGCACATCAAAGAAAATTATTCGGTTACCTTTATTTATGATTTTAATTGGACAGGTTGGTCTTCTTATGATACGCTAACTTTTAAATTTGACAATACTGATACTCCAGAATCTAAAACAACAAAAGATTGGCAAGATGTTGTTACACATCGTTTTGGAGTTGATTTTACTTACAAAGAAAAATTTAGTGTTAGAGCTGGTTTGTATATTGACAACTCTCCTATTAAAGAAGGGTATGTTAGTCCTGAATTGCCCGATATTTCTCAAACCGCTTATACTGCGGGGTTGGGTTATAAAATTAATGATACGTTTTCTGTAGATTTTTCATTTATTCGTCAAAGTGCTGAAAGAAAAGATAAATTATTAGTAGCAAATTTTGATGCCACTTACCGAAGAAAAGTTAATGTTTATGGGTTAGCATTAAACATAAAATTAGGAAACAAATCAAGCAAAAATGATATAAAAACTGAATAATGAAAACTTTAAAAACTTCAATTCTTTTCACAATTCTAATTTTTATTTTATCTTGCACAAAGACTGAATTTGATGAATTTGATGTTCCTTCATCAGGAAGTGCTGATTTTTCTAACTATATTTCCATAGGAAGTTCATTTTCGCAAGGTTTTCAAGATGGTGGATTACACAATGAATTTAATCAACAAAGTAATTCTTATCCAGCAATTATTGCAGAACAAATGAGTGTTAATTTTCTTCAACCCCTAGTTCAAGGTGAAGGTTCTGGATATATGCACTTAGCATACATTAATGAAAAAATAGAAATAATTAAAGTGTTTGATTGTGAAAAAAATGACAACCATCCTTTAGCAAAAACGTACGACCCTTCCTTTTTAACATGGGCTAATAAAAGCTTACCCTACAACAACATGGCCATTGCTGGTTTAAATGTTAGAAATGTAATTGCATTTAATCCTACTGATGCCATAACCAACTTCATTCTTTTTGACAGTGGAACACCCAACAACGAACTTGCTTGGAATTGTGTGGCTGGAGAACCTATCAATCCTTATGGACGATTTTTAAGTTTTGGAACAATTGGAAGTCCTATTGATTATATCAAACATATTAAAGATAGAAAAGCAACATTTTTCACCAATTGGTTAGGTATTCAGGATGCGATGGGTTGGGCAAATGCTGGTGGTGATGAAGTAAGTGGTTCTTCTCCATTAACTCCCATCGCTGAGTTTAGAGCTAAATATGATGCTCTTTTAGATACATTAAAACTTACTGCAACTGGTGGCGTTTGTGCCACAGTTCATGACATCACAAAGAGTCCGTTTTTTAATACCGTTACACTTGAAGTGTTGGATAAAGATATTTGGATTAAAGAAGGAGCTGATACAAACATTATAAGAAAAGCAGTAGAAGGTGATTTGTTTTTACTTTCCTCTTCCAGTTTACTTAAAACTGGCGTTGGTCTTACGCAACAAAATCCGTTGCCTCATACCGAAGTACTAGATAAAGATGAAGTAGCAATTGTTAAAAATTACATAAATGCAATCAATGCTGAAATAAGAGCTTCTACCCTAGCCCATGGTTATTTTATAGTTGATTTATATCAATTTATGGAACAACTTAATAGTAATGATGGTGTTGATTTTGATGGAATTAGTTTCTCTCCAGAATTTATAAAAGGCGGATTGTATTCCATTGATGGAGTTCATCCAAACCAAAGAGGTTATGCCATGATAGCTAATGAGTACATAAAAATAATTAATCAAAATTATGGCTCAAATTTAAAGCCCGTAGCTATTAGTGATTTCAGAGGTATTACTTTTCCTTAATTCGCAATAAATTTTTCAATTAAATTTCAAGAATACTAAATGAGTTATAACATTTTTAAACTATACTCAAATCACTTAGCTTTTCGGGGAATTTGAGTAAGCTATTTTTGTTGGTATCAAGACTAAATTTTCAAGCATAGCCGTAGCTACGGTTTAAAATTTTAACGAAGATAACGGCAAAAAGAGTAAGTCAAAAATTCGGAAAGCTAAGTGAATTGAGTATAGTAGCGACCTTAATTTTTAGTTTTTCTTTATTTTCAACTGCCTTCACTCAAGAAGATTCTATTATTATTGAATGTAAAATAAAATTAAAATCAACTCAATCTATTAAAGAAAAAGCAAAATTTTATTATGAATTAAGTGAAAACTATGGTTTTAAAAATTTAGATAGTTCATTAGTATATGCACAAAAACTCGTTAATCTTTATGACTCAGATTTTGACAAGGACACTTCGTTTATTAAGCTAATTGCAAATGGGTATAATAATATTGGTGTTTTAAATCGTTTTGCAGGAAAAATAGAAAACACATTTTCATACTTATTCAAAGCTGCAGAAATGTTAGAGATTATTAACGACAAACCATCGTTAACAGACACTTATAATAATATTTCCATTATTTATAGTCAAGCAGGTAATTATTCTAAAAGTTTAGAATACAGATATAAAGTTGTTAAATTAAGTAAAGAACTCAATGATTTTGCAAAAAGAAATTTTAGAGAAGTATTTCGAATCTTGGAAAGGTACTTTAGAGCAAGTTGACGATGTCTGCGTGATTGGAGTCCGTATTTAACGGACGAACAAGAACGCTTAGACATCGCAATCCTCGAGAAGCCAAGCGAAACGAGATGGATGATGTGTGTATTATTGGTGTGAGAATTTGACGAAGTCAAAGAACGAACACCAGATAATACATCGGGATCTAATACAATTATAATAGGCGTTAGAAAATATGATGCAAACGAGTCAGCCTGTCCCGAGTTTATTCGGAAAACTCCAAAATGATGCTAAAGCAAAATAAATTTGAATAAATTTTTGTGTGAATTAAAATACTTAAACCTTTTTTACACGTACAGCGTTCAATCCTTTTTGTCCTTGTTCCAATTCAAAAGAAACTTTATCGTTTTCTCCTATTTCATCAATTAAACCACTAACGTGAACAAAATATTTTTCTTGGTTATCGGTATCTAAAATAAAACCATAGCCTTTTGAAGTGTCAAAAAAAGAAACTTTTCCTTTTCTAAAAGGATTAACTTCTTCATTTACTCTTTTAGAAACTCCAATTTCTATACTATCTGCATCAATTACCTTTTTTTTCTTGGTTGGATCTGGTGGAGTATCTGTTATCCTACCATATTCATCAACATAAGCTATCATCGAATCAAAACCACCACCAGTATTTGACTTTCGGTCTTCCTTTTTTGCCAATTTATCTTGACGTTTTTTTAATCTTTTCTTTTCTATTTCTTTTTTATTATAGGTTTGCTGCGATTTTGCCATAGGTAAGTTTAGTTATTAATGTTTTGGTGTTAAATGCTTTATATAATAATGAAAAATTATTTCAACATTTTACCCTACAAAATTACGATTTTAGAAGATATGATTTATTCTTATTAGCTAATAAAATCAAGTCCTTTCCATTAAAGTTACTCTATCTCCTTCATGTATTAATCCTTCACTAATAATCTTACCAAAAACTCCACCTCTCCAATTTGGTGTTAGTGCTTGTTTTAATCCTTTACTCACTTCATCCATAGCATCACAAGGAATTAATTCTCCTGTAATTTCTATGTAAAAATCATTAATTTTTAGAATATCGCCTATTGAATTTTCAAGGTCTATTCCTTCAATAATAATGTTCGCCTTTCGTTTTGTCCAATGAATTTTTCTTTTTAGTTCTTCACATACTCTGTTCCAGCTTTCTATGGTCATTATCGAGACTTGTTTATCGTCTTTTCTTGCTCCCCGGTAATCATCGCCAATTCCATGTTCAAAAGATGCTTTTGCAGAAGCATAAACAACCATTTCTGTTCCTTTTTTTTCTTTACCTGCTATTCCAATCACTTTTCCCATGCTGTAAAATTAACTATTTTTACTTAATATTAAGGAACTGTGAAATGCTTCAAAATTCATCCAATTTTGAGCTTTAGAAGTATTAATTATTTTAATGATTTTAGGATAAAACTCATTATTCATTGCATGTTCATTAATAAAGTAAATTGCTTGCTCAAAACTAGTAAGCATACTTTTGTAAAAAGATGCTTGATTGATTGTCTTATTCTGTGTATATTGTTGTGCAATTTCAATGTTATATAACATTAACTCAGCAATGATGTAATTATCTACCCCTAATTGAATAAAGTGTTTGATTAAGTTTTGAGCAACAGAACGCCTCATTTTCGGTTTACGATTGTTTGCTGGAAAATATTCTTTCAATATTTTAAATTTTGCTTCATCTAACAATTTTTGTTCATTAGGTTTAAACACAAAGTTATAAAAGGTTTTAACCTCATTAAATCGTTCATATAAATCAATAATTTGTTCTTCTAATTGCTTTTTTTTAAGTGAAGCTAAATATAACTTTAAGTCTTTTTTGCTCATTACAATTTTTTATTTCTCATTGAAAAAATGAAATATTTCAAATGAAATTACAACTAATTTTTGAAATTACTAATTATTTACAATCAAAAATAATAGACTACTTGAAAAAGAGATATTTAAGCCAAATTGCTTGATTTTATTGATAATTCTATTCAAAATTAATTTGATTTTTTTTATAAAATATTACTTTTATCAAAATTTTAAAAAATTGTTGATTTTCAAAATGAAAAAGCTTTTTAATCCTGATACTTCTTTTTTTAATAACTATTTTGATAAAGGGCTCTATTTACTTGCATGGCGAATTTCTGTGGTTTTCATCTTCATTTTTATTATCATCGCTTTTTTTTACAGTTTTTCAGGTTTTGCGGCTGTTCTACCTTCAATATTGGTTTTTTTAGTTGGAATTTTTTGTTTACTCTTTTTACATTTTTCTAAAAAAATAAAAGTAGTTTTTTGGATATATGCAGTAAGTGGCACCTTGTTGGCTCATTATGCAATGAATACAGCTTTGAATTTAACCCATTATGTAGATTTTTTATGGATAATGGTTTGTATTTATATTGCTTTTGTAGGTCTAGGCAGAAAAGTTGGTGTTAGCTTCATTCTTTTTAATGCCCTTCTTTTAGGTTTCTTCTTCTTTTTTACATTAAACAAACACATTGAAATTCTTCAACCACGAACAAATTTTGAACTGATAGGTGAATTTATTGAAGTGCTTTTTGCTCTTTTTGTTGTAAGCTATCTTACTTATCAATACTTGCTTTTTCAATCCTATTCTAAAAAAGAACTTGAATTTGCCTACAATGAACTTGAAAATCAAAATGAATTAATAACCATTAGAAACAATGAAAATACGCTTTTAATGAAAGAAGTTCACCATCGAGTTAAAAATAATTTACAAATTATTACCAGTTTATTAAGGTTGCAAAAAAACACGTTAAACCCAGATGTTGCTGAAAAATTTGATGAAGCTATTAATCGAATTATGACCATGGCCTTAATTCATAGCAAACTCTATCAATCTAATGATTTATCGAAAGTAAATATTGAATCCTATATTAAAGATTTGGTAAATGAGATTTTATCTACCTTATCTTCCAATGAAAATATTGCAACAAATATTTATTCTAATTATAATTCAATTGGTCTAAAAACAATAGTTCCTCTTGGCTTGTTATTAAATGAATTACTATCAAATTCTTTTAAACACGCATTTAAAAACAATGAAAAAGGTGAAATATCTATAGAAATTACAACGGAAAATGAAATTGATTTCACATTCAAATACAGTGACACAGGCACATGGAAAGAAAAGCAATCTCCTAGATTTAATTTTGGTTTAGAGTTGATAGAAACGCTCACAAGCCAAATGGATGGAAATTTTAAAAGAAAAGAATCTAGCTATGAGTTTAATTTAAAGAATTTGGATATTGATTACACTCCGCTCAAATCTTATTCAGAACAAGTCCTTTTATAATTCATTTTGAAAATATACATTGAAAACAATATTATTTCATATTTAATTTTTACTTACCTTTGATAATTGTAATATTAAAATTATGAAATAACCACGAGCAAAATCACACAAGCACTGATGAAGATACACTGGCGTATTCCTTTAACTTGTCCCTAGTATTGGGATTACAAATAAAAAACAATAAATATCTACATATGAAAGTAAAATTTATATCCAGTATTAGAATTAAATTTTTTATTGGAGCTATTTTTTTACTTTTAATTCCTATTTTCGATTCTCTTGCTCAAGATACATTGCAGAATAACAATGAATATGTGCCTGAAAAAACATATTTAATTATTAAGAATGATGGTACTGAATATATTGGTGAAATTCTTTCAGATGATGGTCGAGAAATATTGGTAAACACACTTAAATTAGGGAAATTATATATTCCTAAACACGAAATAAAATCAATTAGTTTAGTAAATAAAGAAGAAATACTCGCTGCAAAACTTCCTGAAGATGATTTTTTCTCGTCCCGATATTTTATTACTACAAATGGGTTTAATCAAAAAAAAGGTGATCACTATCTTTTAATACACATCTTTGGTCCTGAAGTTCAATTTGCTGTTACTGACAACATAACAGTTGGAGGGCTAACCTCATGGATAGGAATGCCTATCGTTTTATCTTTAAAATATTCTGCAAAATTAACAGATAATCTTCATGTTGGAGCTGGCGTTTTAGGCGGTTCTTTAAGTTGGTCAAACATAGCTGCTAATGGGATTTTGCCTTATGGCTCTGTTACTTTTGGAAACTTAAAACACAACATTACCTTTTCTGGTGGATGGATTTATGTTCAAGACGCAAATCAAACACCCACCGAATCTCATGAATCTGCTTTGTTTTCTGTTGCTGGAATGGTTCGGTTAGGAGAAAAAGTATCGTTTATTGTTGATTCATTTGGTTTTAAAGAAACTAATAGTGATGTAGTTGTTGTTATGCCAGGAATTAGAATAGGAAGTAATAAAAATGCCTTTCAAATTGGGCTAACTCAAGTATATGTTGACGATGAATTTATTCCTTTTCCTATCCCAACATTAGGTTGGTTTAAAAGATTTTAAGGAGCTGTTACAAAATAAAGTTTACAGAACTATGAAATACTCACAAATACAATTAAAAAACAATAAAAAAGAATGCGTAATTGACGCAGTAATTTTGTTCTTTTTTAAGGCGTAAATGAGGCGAATAGCCTTAGCTATTTAACGATTTTACAACGAAGAAAAAGGATGAAAGAACAAGTCAAAATGTAAAGTTTATTTTGTAACAGCTCCTAAGCATTACAATGATACTTAACCAACGCATCAATAGGTTGTTTTATAATCGTATCTATTTCTATTTGATGAATCAAGGCTATTTCTCTAATAAAATTTTGATAATAAAAAGCCACAGAACCAACCAAATTTAATTTATAAGCACTGTAATTTGGATATTTACAGATGTATTTCTCAAAAAATTCATTCATACAAGCGATAATCAAAGCTTTGATTTTGTCATCTTCAGCATGTGCATGAACAAAACGACTAAATTGAGCTAAAAAACGATTGGGTAACGCTTGTTTATAGACTGCATCCAGAATTTTATTAAGATTTAGATTTGGATAAGCTTGTGAAAATTCCTCATTAATTTTTTCTGAAAATTCATGATGCAAATATTTTTTTATAAAACCCATTCCTAGATGAGCTCCACTCCCCTCGTCTCCTAACAAATACCCTAGTGCAGGAATGTTAGTTGTAATATTTTTCCCATCATACAAACAAGTGTTTGCTCCTGTTCCTAAAATAGCAACTAACCCTGATGTGTTTCCAGAAACAGCCCTGGCTGCCGCTAGTAAATCATGCTCTACATCAATTTGTGCATTATTAAAAAACAATTGTAATGCGGTTTGAACAATGCTACTCTTTTCTGATGACGAGCATCCTGCTCCATAGAAAAAAACCTGTTTAACTTCTGTATTGTTTTTGCTTAATGCACTCTTTGATAGTTCATCCAAAATTCCATTTGCATCAATAAAATATGGATTAAACCCAATGGTTTCTATTGAATAAATTTGATTACTATTATTATTCACCAACCTCCAATCCGTTTTGGTGGAACCACTATCTGCTATTAATATCATTAAATTATATTTTTATAGAGCAATTAATTTTGGCTAAACTTTTATCTAAAAAAGCTAATATTGAAAAAATCAATATTAGCTTTTTTTGAATAATTTTTTTTATTATCGCACAATTACTTTCTCAGTTTTTATTATTTCACCATTAACTTTAACAGCATAAAAATAAATTCCTGCGTTTAGATTTCTTTAAAACCTGAGTTCAAAAGAGTATTCAAACTCATGTTTAATGGTTTATTTTGTATTTTTATAACAAATTACAATCATGTTAAAAGTCTTTATTTTCATTATTTTCACTCTGTTTTCACTAAAAATAGTAAGTCAATCAGATACAATTACTATAAAACCAAGAAACTTATCTTTCAATGATTTTATGGCAAATTATTCTATTAATGATACTTCAGCGGCTGTAATTGAATTGTTTTTTGAGAAAAAAGGAAATAATGCTTATACAGAAATGGCTTTTTTACCAATAACAACAGCTCTGTTTTTATTTTCTCCAACAATAGGATTGGGATTATCTATTATTAGTGTTCCTTTTTTTATACATGGTTCTTATATCTTATTAAAATATAACAAGAAAAAACTACAACGCATTCTTGTTGATTACAAATCACATAATTATTTACCAAAAAACATTAGAAAAAAAGCGAATAAGATAATTTATTATTACTCGTTGCCCGATAATTTTTGACTTATACCGATTGTGATTTTAAATGTCGCATATACCGATGCTGTTTTGATTTATAAAATAAAGTATCGGTATAACTGGTTCTAAGTAGCTTTATTACTGCAAACCCACTAATAATCAGTATAAATAATCCTTAAAATCTACATCGGCATTATACTTTAAGAAATACCATAGCGGCATTAAGAAGTTAAAATGGTATAACATGAAAATCAGATTTTGTTAAATCTTTCCAAAAATTTGGATACGATTTTTCCACAACTTTTTCATCATTAATTGTAATTGGAAAAATCATTGAAAGTGGAGCAAATGCCATTGCCATTCTATGGTCGTTATAAGTGTTAATGATTTTATTTGCTGTTTGAGAAGCACCATTAGACGGCAAAATAATCAAATCGTCATTCTCAATTGTTATATTAAAACCGCAACTTATCAATTCTTTTTGTAAAGCAGAAATACGATCCGTTTCTTTAATTCGCAAGGTTGAAAGACCAGTTAATTTTACCGAAAAATTAAGTGCTGCAGCAGTAACAGCAAAAGTTTGAGCTAAATCTGGAAAATTTTCAAAATTTACTTCGGGAATAGATTCCTTGTCAATTTTAGTAGTTTTAGTGATTCTAATTCCTTTTTTAGTAAATGTAGTTTCCACACCAAAAAACTTGTAAAGTTCTACAACATAACTATCTCCTTGTAAACTATTTTCTTTTAACCCAATTATTTCTATACAAGCATTTTCTGATAATGCTGCTATGCTATACCAATAGGATGCGGCACTCCAATCTGCCTCAACAATAAAATTTATTGGTTGGTAAGCCGTATTTTTAACAATAATCTTATTTCCTTGCCAAGTAACATCTGCCCCAAAATACCGCATAATATTAATTGTCATCATAATATAAGGTTTTGAAACAACCTTTCCTTTGAAATTAATTGTTAGTCCATTTTTAAATGTGGGAGCGACAAGCAACAAGGCTGAAATGTATTGACTGCTAACGCTTCCATCTAATCCTATTTCACCACTTATTAATTTTTCACTTTTATTTATTTTTATGGGTGGAAAACCGTCTTTTTTTAAATAAGAGATGTTTGAACCCAATTGATTCAATGCTTCAACTAAAATTTTTATTGGTCGTTGTTGCATTCGTTCCGAACCAGTGATTGTTACTTCTCGTTGTTGAGAAGCAAAAAAAGCAGTTAAAAATCGCATGGTAGTTCCTGCATGTCCTACATCTAATACCGTACGCTTGGATTTTAATAACTCAACTAATGTTTTAGTGTCATCAGCATTTGATAAATTATTTATTTCAAAACAATTATTCAGGATTGATTGTATTATTAAAACCCTGTTACTTTCACTTTTTGATGTGGTAAGATTAATACTTACATTAATGTTTTTGCTTGAATGTGATACTAAAATTGACATAATTTTATTTGGTAATTGAAATATAATACTTCAATGATTCCACTATATTTTCGACAGAGACTTCATGATTAAATTCAGCTTCTCCAATTTTCTTGAGTAATGTAAAATTGTAAGTATCATTTTCATTTTTCTTATCATTCTTCATTAACTCCAAATAATGATTAAAAAAAGATTCATTGATTGGATAAGGGTTAAAATAAATAAGAAATGTGTCAGAAATTTCTTTTAATTCTTTTGATGATAAATTTAACTTTATATGAGAAAGATAAGCCTCACAAATCATACCCACAGCAATGGCTTCTCCATGTAGCAAAGGAAGTTGGTCATGTTTTAAAGAATGACTTTCTATGGCATGTCCAATGGTATGTCCAAAATTTAATTTTTTTCGTTCGCCTTTTTCCTCAAAATCATTTTTAACAATGTTGTTCTTTATTTCTATGGAAGTTTCAATTAGTTTTTCCCAATTATTTGCATCAGAAAGCAATCCTGCTTGTAGCATTTTCCAATACAATTTATCAGCTATCAACCCATGTTTCAAAGCTTCTGCATAGCCCGAAAGCATTTGTCGTTTATTGAGTGTTTTTAAAAAATAAGGGTAAATAACCACCAATTGAGGTTCATTGAATACCCCTATCACATTTTTATAATGATTGAAATCAATGCCTACCTTACCTCCTACAGATGCATCAATTTGTGCCAACAATGTGGTGGGGACATTAATAAAATCAATACCTCTTTTGTAGGTAGAAGCAATAAAACCTCCTAAATCAGTAATCACTCCCCCTCCTAAATTAATAAGTAAGGTTTTTCTATCTGCATTAAAATCTAAAAAGGTTTGCCAAATATATTGACAAATTTCAAGGGTTTTGTTTTCTTCACCACTCTCAATTTCAATGATTTCTATATCGTTTGTTAAATCTGTTTGCACTATAAACTCTGAAACACAATGGGTAAAACTATTTTCATCAACCAATAAAAACTTTTTATGGGATGCATAGGCTTTTAATGTTTTCTTTAATGCTATAAAAACATCTTCGCCAATAATCACCTGACTGCCTTTGGTTTTAATTTTTTTCATCTACTATGATATATATTACCTAGATAAGATTTATTTTAGAGGTTAAAAATAGTGTTTTATTTCAATATACTCAAATCACTTAGCTTTTCGGGGAATTTCAGTAAGCTATTTTTGTTGGTATCAAGGCTAAATTTTCAAGCATAGCCGTAGCTATGGTTTAAAATTTTAACGCAGATAACGGCAAAAAGAGTAGGTCAAAAATTCGGAAAGCTAAGTGATTTGAGTATATATAAACTTTTACTATTTTTGCAGCCTACATTTCGGGATGTAGCTCAGCTCGGTAGAGTGCACGTCTGGGGGGCGTGAAGTCGCAGGTTCAAATCCTGTCATCCCGACTAATAAAACCAATGGTTTCAAGTAATTATTATTTGAAGCCATTTTTTATTTACCCACAATTTGCCCACAAACAGGCTTTAAAACTTTTATTTTAACATTCCATTTTTATTAAAGACTGCATTAACTCACTACGTTTATAGTATCTACGATTAGCAATACCATAACAAGTAACTTTACCTTTTTTTGTCCAATGCCATAGTGTGCTGCTATCAATTTGTAAGAGTTCACAAACCTGTTTTCTTGTAAGGAGTTCATCATTCACTTTGTTAAATTGTAGCTGTTTTGTTAACCCGCTTTATTCATGCAAAAGCAAAGCGAATTGTATGAATGTGCGAAGGGCAGTGGGATGCAAAGCGATTAACCCCGATTTAGTAATACCCAAATTTGGGCTATTGAAAATAGCTAAA
>Ga0100378_1002980_pt1 | contig 16489 bp, 14 predicted proteins | sample CryGeymeta201502_FD_81535 | JGI IMG/M metagenome (GOLD analysis project Ga0100378, IMG submission 81535) | Groundwater microbial communities from Crystal Geyser aquifers in Utah, USA - Crystal Geyser metaG 2015-02 | ecosystem: Environmental > Aquatic > Deep subsurface > Groundwater | place: USA...
CCCCAACCCCAACCCCATACGAACAATATTCTGTATAATTTTATTTGCAATGATTGATCCAGACCCTACAAACAATAAATCATGCAAAACATATTTCTACGTCAACAAAGAGAAAGTATACTTCACAGGAGATTTCGATTCAGGAAATCTTTAAAAAGTAGAACAGCTGTCAACATACACTGTAGTTCATATGTCATGCAGTTCAGAGTAACACCCGGGTATGACTTACCTTCGAGCACCACCAAGAAGAATGCCTTTCACTTCCAAACATATGGATTCTAGCATTGTACTGTCACCTTTAAGGTCACCAGAGCCTTCCTTCTTTAAAGTTTTATTAAAGTAACCCTCTAATAAATGCAGCATAATTCCAACAATGTTCGATATAGACCAGTTGTAAAAAAAACACCAGATGCTCAATTTTAAAAGATCAACAAACCAGTGGAAATCTATGTAATCTTCTGTCTATTCAGTACAATCTTTTCAATTAGCCTGAACTAAGCTTTCAATATGACTTTGGATCTAATAATTGGGTCGAGTTTGCATTCACATATCCATATTCATATGCTGATTGCCAAAACTTCCTTAAAAGTATGAGCTAGAAATATTCCTTACATTAAAACATATACTTTCATCACTAAGTCCTTTGTAAAACACACAAAGGACAAAATGTGGATCTTATCACCATCACTGATTTGGAAAACTGCAGGGAACAGAAACAACCTGAAGTCTAAGGCATTTTTCCAAATAATCAAAGACCTTTCATAATAAATCGTCCTAAAATAGTTATCTCTGCCAGAGTTCATCCAGGAGAGACACCCTCTTCATTCTGTATGGAGGGGATCCTCAAATTTCTTTTGAACGAAAAGGACTATCGGTCAATTTTGCTTCGAAAGTACTTTCACTTTGTGCTTATTCCGATGGTGAATCCAGATGGAGTTCATGAGGGCATGTTTCGGACAGACTTGAACGGATTCAACCTGAACAGATATTACAGTTTGTGTGAAGCCGAAGAACAGTACTTCTGTTGCTATATAGAAAACCTATTTGGTGCATCACTCGATATATTCAATCTCTCTAGAAGGTCGATTTCTTTTTCGATTTACATGCCCATCCTTCCCTTAAGAGATTTTTTATTTATGGTAACTCTTTTAATGATTTTTCGTATCAAGTCGAAGCTCAGCTTTTTGGCAAATTGGTGGAGCACAATTGTCCATATTTTGAAAATTTAGACTCCGTATTTTCAGAAAAAGCAATGAAATCAAGAGACAAATTCGACAGTTTAAACAAAGAAGGGTGCGCAAGGGTATACTATTACAAAAAATTCAAGATAATTCATTCATATACAGTCTAATGCGGGTATTTTTTCCCCAACAAGCTGAATCAAGTCCATGAATGCATATTTTTGGATGTTCCACCAGGATATAGTTATACATCTGACTGGGAAAATGTCTCCCTGGACTAATACAATCCCTAGTCTTATATGCTTTTGGGGAAGAGTATTCTGGTATCGATACTGGATTTGCTACAAATCAACCCTTATTCGCGAGTGGGAGTTTCAGATTATAACTATCTAAATATGCTCAGAATGACAACTGCGCAAAAGGTTTTCACTTAATGCTAGAAATACCGTCTAAGATAAAAGATTAGCCTTAAATACATTAGATAAATATCAACCATCATTGACAGGAAATACTATCAACCGAAGCTAGAAACAGTGAAGTTGACAGTGAGTCAGATCAGCCTCAAGGAAAAAGAGTAACTAATGAAATGTAATTCAATATCCCTCAAAAGATTTAATACTGGAGTCCAGAACAAATAGATTAATCTTTTCAAACAATTCAAGAAAATATAAAATTACGGCTAAAACAGTTAGGAAGATGAAGAGGAGGTAGATGGAAACTTTCATCATCAGTTGTTTGCCTCTTTCTCGAAATATGAACAAAAGGCAGTCGCGAACTTCCCTGGAAAGAAGTAGGGAAATCTGATAAAAATTAGGAAAATCAAAACCTTAGATAATGAGCCTGAAATGCGAAAAACAACAAAACCATATAAACTCAAAAATGCTTTTATCCAAAGTCCAAGCCTTAAAACCCTTTAAAGCGAGGTCATCAGCAAACTAATAAACAGAAAATTAGATGGGTTACAACCCATAAAATGCAGAAGACAATTTTTTGATAACAATAAAAAAGTTGGGGAATAAACAAAAGCTCGTTTGCCTTCTTTGAGCGTTTCTAATAATGCTAGATTGGCTTCCTCTTTGCGATTGACGAAAAAGCCTACAAAATGAATTGATTTTAATTATTTTCAATCTTTTGTTTGATAAGTTATAAACTAACTGTTAAGAATGAATTAAACACCCTGCCAAGAACTCCAAGAATCAAACATATTCCAGAATATTTCATACATCTCAGCTGAAAGTGGAGTCAAAACTTAAGATAACTTTGCATCTTCAAAAGTAAGACGACCATTTTCGAACATCAGGTTGCCTTCAACTGACGACTTCTCGAAAGCAAAAATAATGGAGCTTCAAGAGTAAATGCTAAAATTGAGAAAGGATATATCTCAAAAATAATGTTCATTCTCAAAGGAAAAGTCTCATCTTCTAAGCCGAATAGAGCTGTTGTCATAGTAAAATATAGAAATCAAACATCGCCAACAGAGCTTAATACAACTGAACCATACTCTTGAGCTAGCTATCAATTCGCAGGACCAAATTACAAGCAGAGCCAATCAAAAGGACTAAACTGAGCTGAAGATGAAAAAATAAGAGATTGAAATGAAAGATAAAAACATCAAGGAATTGAAGAAGATGCTGGAGTAATACAAGCATCACATTCGTAGGCTAGAAGAATAAAAACATACAATTTTAGAGGCGAAAGATAAAAGAATTTGCTAACTCCAGCAACAAAATCGATAACTACTTAATCAAAAAGATGAACAAGAGAGCAAACTGAAGAAGCTTTTGAATTCTAAATACTGTAACAAAGAACTTGTATCTGCCATTTATGGAGCTTTGAACATACACATGGGTTAATAACTGAGCTTTGAGGATCTAGAATCAAACTCAAATTACTTTGATTAAAGCCCAATCCCTAAGCGTGGATTCAACATGGATAAAAAAGGAAAAGGTCAATTCGATACTAGTTACTCTAGAATCAGTAGTCATTCTATCATAAACTAACTCAATAATAATTCAAATAAGTATTTGCCGTCAGAGAGTGAGGAGGATTATGAATAGTCTGAGAGGTTGCTGTGCTAAGTTTGCAGAAAAGTTTACAGCGAACCTGAATTCATCAGACATATGGATAAATGTCAGGAAATAGCTGGACTCCATCAAAGAAGATAAATGCTTGAAAGAGCTATTCATGATATTGATCAAGAGCAAAGAGTCAGTATTTCTCAGAGAAAGTGGAAGAATAAAAACTGTCAATAAAGGTCACCTCTCAAGCCCCTCATAACAAATGATAGATCGACTTCACGCCTCAAGGCCAAGAAAACGTTTTAGATGCCTCAGAAGGATCAAAGTAAAGGTTATAAGGTTCACTTACGCCCTCCGCAAGACCGCTATCACTCAAATAATTTTTATTGAGGGAAATATTTGATTTAAGATGGATTGATTGATATGTTGCATTTTTATAATATTTGAATGGCAACAAAGGATAAGGAAGCCAAGGAAGCCAAGCTTGATGAAGAGAAGCAGACTAGAGCTGGTATCCCCAAGGACTGGGTTCCCCCTAATATTCCAATATCCACAGACATCAAATTTTGTGATATGAAGGTAGACATGAAAGACTATGCTTTGCAGATCACCGAGTATATATACGTTCAGATGGTAAAGAACGAAATAGCTTATCTGAAAGACGCGGCTTAAAATATCAAAAAAGGGTTCGAATAGTAATTCAAGGGATGTTGGCATGTTGTTTGTGGAGTCAACTTCGGGTCATTCTTCAACTACGAAAGCAAAGCATGCATCCTGCTCTACCGTAATCATGTAGGATTCCTGATCTGGAAGTTTGGATGATCTGTATGATTTTATACACTCTCTTTCTTAAGATAGTTAGCAAAGAAAAACTAGATAAACAAGTATCAAATCATTCCAAGGCTGTCTTCTTCAACTGGATCTTCACTGTCAGAAATTTCTTCTTCTATAATTATTTTCTGAGGTTCTGTCCCGTTAGGCTGGGTCTTACCCTCATCTTAGTTTTTGACTTTTGAAGGGTCAGATTGGACTTTTTCTTTTTTAGGTGTCGTCTACTTCCCATTCTTCATCTTCCTCTTGTTGAGACGATCTTTTTATTTCTAAGCTATCTCCTATGGAAACTCCTTTCGATAAACCTGCATCCTTTCTTGATATATTTTTCGTTATTCATCACACTGTTTTATATACGGTTCTTTCAAGTCAGCTGAATATTCAGACCATAGTTTTGCCGCCACTTTTGTTAACTCAGTCACACCATAAGTTGGATAGGCTTTAGATATGTTGCCTTGTTGATCCTTGAAAAATAGCAAAAAGCTTGAGGGTGGAGCCTTGGGTTTGTGGCTTACCTTCTTGAACTTCTTCTTGCCTTTAGCTGTGTTACTTTATTTCTATTCATCATCATTTATTGTTTCTTTCTTTATTTTCTTGGTCTTGTCGGACTTAGCCGGACCTTACTCTTCTTCAGACTATATTTCAATTTAATTAGCCTTTAAAGCAACCTCCTATTTTTGTTGAGGTTTTTCGATGACATTTTGCTCCTTCTCCATTTATTAACGAGCCTTAATGACTTCTTGTTTACAGAGCTCATTGATTTCGAGGAAGGTGTCTGCCAATTTTTTGGTCATTTGCTCCAGCTATATAGTAAAAAAAATACGAAGGAGAAGTACCTCTCTGTACTCATATTCTAATTAATTACAAACTATAATGCCTCCTTCAAAATTCTACTAATTATCTTTCTACAAAGAAGTTTCAAATCAATTGGCAGCGTATAAATGCAACGAAGCATCTGAACCTCCACTGACGATAGCGCTTGATCCAAGCCATTGTATTCCCAATACTTTCTCCTCCTGACTATGCAAGTTTTGAATGGGGAAACCACAACGACTATCCCATATTTTGACTGTATGGTCGTAGGAACCTGAGGCAAAGATATTTGAAGGTTCTCTGAACTTGACTGAACTTGCCCATTTCGAGTGTGCTTTGAAAGTGTTAGTAGGTCTTGTTGGTTCTCTTCTATCCCACATTCTGATTTGCCCATCTTCATGAGCGGATAGAATCTGATCTCCGTATGTATCAAGAGATGTAGCTACTGAATCTCTCGTCAATATCGTTTCTACTCTACTCATTTTTACAATGTCAGTGATAGCTATCTCGTGAGCACTTGAAGCTGAGACTATTTACTGATTGTTGATCCAATTCAAAGCTTCAATGGTGCCCTGATGAATTGTTTATGATGTGAGCTGAGGAAGAACATTCAAACTCAGCTCGACCTTTTTCTTCTTGTTCTTGGAAACATTATGGCTTCCAAGTTGACTGAAGTTTTCAGGAATTTGCCAAATAGTGAGGTGACCATTAGATCCACCAGTAGCCACATGCATATCAGATCCTGGACTGAGTTCAATACAATTAATATCTCCTTCGTGACCATTGGAAGAAATAAGGTGGCTTTAGAGGCCATTTTAAGTCAGGTTAACTAAGTGAACCTGCAAGAGTTATCCCAAACCTCCACTCAGACAATAATAGTTGTTTTCTTTCTCACTTGGCAAAAAATTACATGATTTAAGAGGATCCTCATCTGCAAGGAAGGTGCCAATTTTTTGAAGAGTTGAGTTGAAGACAACTACTGAGCCATCATAAAGAGAAGCAGCAAGAGCTGTTCCTTCTGGTAGTTAAATTTTGCTGACTGAAGAGATCCAGTCCTCTGTTTTTGAGTTTTTCAGATGTTCAAGTTGTGGAAAAGCGATGATATACTAAACATTAATAGTCTGCTCGGGAGTAAGTTCGTATCTCAGAATATGAGATTTTATTTTCCCTCTCAAGATATATCCCTCAACAAGGAACTCAAATCTTGGAACATCTTCAACTCCAAGCATTTCTTTGATCATCTATATGACATGAATCATACATTATTGAGCTCGTCTTCATCAAGTTAAGTAGAGAGCTAGAGAGAGGAATGTGGGAGCTAATAGCTTTCAGATGGGGTAGAAAGCTAGACAATGACTTGTTGTGGAATGCGATTGTAGAGTTATTCGATTTAGTTTATCTATGTTTCCATTGTTGATTTTAGTTTATTAATAATGATTTGATCAAAAAAGGTCTCCAAACAAAGATAAATAGATTGATTTTCTTAGTCAAATATCTGTCATAATAATTTTTGATGAAAGTTAAAATTGACGAGGACAACCACCTCATTCTAGACCCCAAGTTAGGAGGAAGAATTCTATAGCTCAAACTAGCTGGAAAGATCATCATTTCCAGTTCAGACCCGGGAACAGGCAATGGAAGCTATTTAATGTATCCTTGGGTCAACAGAGTGTAAAAATTACCATACAAGCACATACACAATCCTTTCAATGATGCCAACAATATACCAATTCACGGATTGTACGTCAACTCTCCCCGTTTAGCATAACAATTTCCTATATCTGACAAAAGCATTGGCATCAAATGCACACCTTAAGTTACTTTTCCCGAGGTGCCTTAATTTACAGAAACATTTATCTTGGCCCCCAATAGACTGCAGGTCAAAATACAGAGCCATAAAAAAGAGTAGAAGTTTCCAATATGTTTCGGATATCATCCTTTTCTTCAGATCGGAAAGGAATATATTACAGAGTGCCAAATCAAGACTGACATAAAAACTAATCTGAGACTTGACGAGGTAGTCATTGAATAATAAAGAAACTACTTCCTGTGTACCCTTATATCAGGGAAGAAATCGATATAAAGTCGAGCTAAGAGTATGACTCTCTGTTTGAAGGAGGCTCTTTCTTTGAGTTGAATAACAAATAAGGATTCCATGTTAAATTGAGCAGCACCTTACCCTACTGGCAAATATACACACCTCCAGACAGAAAGCGTATTGCTGTTGAACCCATGAGTTTCACAGGTAATCTTTTTGCTATCTGCGAGAAGGGCTAGAGCCCTAAACTAAAGGAGGGAGAATTCGAGATTAATGTTTGGAAGGACAAATGATTGGCTGATTTATAAAAATTATTAATAACATCAAGATAAGCGATATCTTATGATGAAACTACCGTATCAGCTAATAACCAACATAGTCTCATTTCTAGGTGAGTATGTGTTAACAAAGGTGTTGGAGGCTTTGTCCTTTGGACCAGCAATGGAGGAATCCGCAAGCAAATTCATAAATTATTCGGCAGTGATGCCATTTCTTCGGATCTCAAGGATAGAGTTGACCATATGAGCGACATGCTTTACTACTATGCTCTCTTTGCAACTTCTCTTATTGTCCTCGTATCTCTCATCAAAGTCGTGACCAGGTTTTTCCCTAAGCTGGAATAAAAAACACCAACCATGGCTTCCTTGAAGCAAATATTTTTGGATGAGGTTCATAATCTTGTTATTTTTGCGGGAATATACGTCTACATCATCTATAACGATAGCAGTATTTATTTTTCTAGGTAGTGGGCTTAAAAAACAAGGAAATCGTCCTGTTTCCTTTTTGGTTTTTGCTGACGATCGTCTTAGATGTACTCGGAAGGGTTCTTACTTCCCTTGCATAGAGAAAGATAGTATTCACCAGAGCATCATTCTATTTGTACTTTGTACTGATTATGATGATGCTGATGCAAATCGCAGGGTATCGCCCTTTCAAGTCCATCTGATTGTGACTATTATTCAAAATTTAACAATAATATCAAAACAATCACTCATAAACCTATTTCAAGTTAGGAGCGAACCACTTGTCTTCTATGTTTCTTTACCTCCTCAAAATATTTCTGCATTCTGCTCTATTTTCTAAACACTCTTTGGAAAAAGTTAGTACTTTGAGGCTGCTAATACTTGCCGAATATATGATTTCTGGGGGAATACAGCTCAACTTGGAGTTAATAGTGAAGCCGTCTATCGGTTGTGGCGTTTATCGCTTTTTCATAGTGATTCTTCACTGAAAAGTAGTTGATTTGATCGCTTAAATTATATCTTGAATTCATATCCTTCGAATCTTCTTTTGATGTTGACAACTATTTATTCCGTGATCTGAACATGCTGTGTGAGGATCGTCTTCGCCTGTAGTCAGTAGATATTTTATTTTTGTTTGTCAAAGAAACAGAGCTGAGTAGCTTTTAGTTTTGTTATTCTTTTGCTTTTTTCTGACGGTGAATGATTCTGTCGATTTATTATCTCTGTATTTTGGCTCTGACGTTGTCGTTGCTACTCCGCAAAAACATGCTCTTATACATAAAATTAGTTTACAGAGCCAGTAGTTAAGTATAAATGATCAATGACCTTCCTTTACTTTGCATTCATGGAGAAAATCTTAAATTGATTATCTTGATGCATCCTTCACTCTCGCAAAGCTGAAAACGAATCAATTTTGAAGAGTATAGTCTTCTATTTTATTCGTCTAGGAATTTTTTGATCAGTTTCATGTTTTTTATTGAACGTAACTCCTTCAAATTTGAGAACATCCACCTCAGATATTTTACAAACAAAACGATCAAAATTACCATCAGAATTAGGTTGAAAAGAGTCAGGGCTATCAACAGGCTAAAAAGATAGAATAAGGCAAACCCAATGAAGAGAAGAATAAAGAATTTGAATATGACCCCTTTTGAGATGTGTTTTTCTTTTTCCTTGAGCTTTTTGATTGTCTTTCTCGTTTGCTATGGCTAAATGCCTGGAAGAGTTAAATTTTACATCTCTTCCTGAATGGGTAGGGCTATTTTGATAGGCTCTAGACCTTCTGTCTTCAGAGAAGATACCAGATCGCTTTATCGATATAGGGATGACGAAGGTCTGTACATCTCAGTGATCTATCAATATTATAAATGCAAGTTATAATTGCTGATGTATAAAGATCAATCATTCCTAGCAGGATCTGTGTTCGAATCGTTGAGGCGCAGTGAGTATGCTTTGCTGAAGGGATCGTTCTTGAATTTCGTCAAGCCAACAAGAGATTCACCCTCTAAAAACAGTCCTCGTTTGTGTGTAATCACGATGAATTGTAATTTTCGTTCTACAATATTACAAAAAGTACATGACAGAGTCTTCCTGATGAGGTTGATGAATCTCCTTAAATTATCGGAATCCAAAAAAGCATCTGTTTCATCCAAAATTAGAAAAGGAGATTTTGAAGTAATTGCAGTAGCATATTGAAGTGCAAGACTGGCTATTGATTTTTCTCCTCCTGATAGCTGATCAAGGTCATAGACGAATCTTTTTGTTGGAGGGATGGGAGTGTAATAGAGGCCTTCATCACAAGGAAAACTCTCATTTTCCATGTAGATATCAACTCTTCCAGATCCGTTTTATCGCTCTGTCAACGTTTAGTATGCAGTTTGAAGGATAGGCTTTAGCTCATTCATAAAATTCATGAATAAAGCTTTTCTATCCCCCTTTACTTTTTATAACTTTTCGTAAAGCTCATTTTTTCTTGTGTTTGATTCTTTTAGCTGATCTGTTAAACGTTGAATCTATTCTTCGATACTTTTCGAATCTACATTATCAGATCGAATTCCAGCTAAGCCAATATTGTTTTTTTCTAATTCAGCCTCAAGTTCATTTTTTTATTTTTCTAGCTATTCAGCAACTCTCTCGATTTACTATATGGATGCTCTTTTTAGTTGAATTCCTACTCTTTATTATAGAAAATGATAATCTTGCGGTGGCATTTCTGATAGTCCAAGATGTTAAGCCTCTTCTTTAAGCTATTTTTCATTCCTTTCTTTGATCATTGATAATTTTGTGACCATTTGAGGCACCACTGATTTAAACTTAAGGGAATCTAGATTGATGTGCTTAATCTTGGCCAGCTCGCTTCTGATAGAATTCAGCTATTCTTCATCTCTTTTAATAATCTTTTTCAATTCATCTTTGCTTGGGATACCTCTAATACCATCGGTTTTTTCCTTCAGCTTATTTAACCTGTCTTCTTTTTGGCCGATTTGATTCTCAATTTTTACAATTTACCTTTCATATTCTTGATTTTCCTTGAGTAATTTACTTCTTTGCTTGATGCCGTTTTAAAGACTTGACAAATCTTGAACTGATCGGAAGCTACTCAAGCCATCAATTTTGTTCTTCTTTAGAAAATTGGAAAATATGTTACTCTTGAGCATCTATTTTTCAATTTATTCCACATCGGTGTAAAGGTTTTTACTTCTTTTTTAGAGCTGCTGGATTTAGTTTTCGAGGCCTTTAGGAGCCTTAAAATCCTTTTTTCCTTAAATAGACTTGTTGATAGATATAAGCTTCAGAGACAATTCCTGCTTCTTTGTTTCCATTCTCTGGATTTCAATTGTGAGTTTAATCATACTTTCATCACAATTTTTCTTTTTCAAGGATGCTAGTTATCCTTCCAGCTTAATTTTTTATTTTGTTTAGGCTTGAATATCTTTCATGATGGCAGTCCTATTTTCTTGAGTGTTTGTGTATTTGTATTTGTTCCTTGTTTATACTGATCCATGACTTGATACAACTCCATCCTGACGAAGTATATTCCCATCCAGTGTATATATTTCTCGAACTCCTTTGATGTTTTGTGCAAACAAACGCCAGGCAGCTTGAAGATTTTCGCAAATGATTTTTCCACTCAAGTATTATTTCAAGTATAGATCGAGATTAGGAACATTCTTATCAATGGTGATTGAGTCAATTGCCAAAGAGCCAATCTTTCCTAGGCTAGCTCTCGTCACCAACTATTTCTTTTCATGGACATTGTTCAATATAACTAAATTTCTAATTTGATAATTTTCCCTGAGTTTAACGGTAATCTGCTTAGAGGAAGCTTCGTCAGCACAAAGAAGGTATTTTTGAATGATTCCAGTCATCATTTGAAAGCAAATTTAGTATTTTTTGTTACTCGGCCTAATGAATTCAGAGACAGTTCCTTTGAAACCTTCTATTGGAACTAGTTTGAATATGATCTAATTGTCCTTTTAGTTATCCATGTTCTCAGCCAACAATGTTTCAAGATTTATTATCTTTTCAGTAGTTTCCAATATATGATGATGAATTTTTTCAATCGATTTGTGAATTCTGTTAGCTTATTCTGACATTTTGCCCAAGTCAACTTTCAATTTAGAGTGATTGTTTTAGACCTCCTCAATGTTCTTTTCAATCTGTGCCTTTTGTAAAAGTTCATCACTCGCAAGATATTTCAATTTCATTTGTTTTTGATTGATCTATTCAAGGATATTTTTTTTACTTTGAAGAATACCCTCGGTATAGAGGTATTACTATTTCCTCTTTTTAAGCTCCTTGTTAATAGCATCGTTCTAATTTTCCCATCGGTTATAAAGTTATAGATATTCCTTGTTGATGTCATTAGAAGATTGTTGACTCAACTCTTTCTATATTTATGTTCTTTTGATATTCAGATTTTCATGATACCTTTTCAGAGATGTTAATTCCTTTTCTAAGTCGGTCATCGTTTGGATATCAATTACATTGTTAAGTTGTTCCATACTTTTAAGCTTGTTGTAGTTTTATGAAATTCTTTTCATGTACTCTTTTGTTTTGTTTTCGAGTTAGCCTTTTAAGATTTGCTGAGATTGCAACTCTGCCTTGGTTTTGTTGATTTATTCAGCATGCTTCTTTTATGATTTTTCCTCGTGTTCAATTTATCTTTCAAACTATCTGATCTCATGTTCAGACAGGTATGACTTGACAAGGAAAATTTGTTTTAAAAGCTACTCATATTCGTTATTAAGCTGGATTGCCTCATTTTTCTGGTTGTTAAAGCTTTTCAAATGCTTCTTTTCCTGCCTCAGCTTAGATAGTTTGGAACTTCTTGCCTCCATATACGTCTAAATATCCTTTATCTATGCCTTTAGATCATCTTGTTCCTTCTTGAAAAAAGTTGATCCCGACACTGTTTCAATATAGTTGGTGAGCTCTTTTGGATTTTTTAGCAACAATTTATCAATCTCACCCTGCCAGATGGCGAAGTTGGAAGTGATGTAATTTATGTTGGTCTTCATGAGGAAATTTTCGTATATTTTTTGAGGGTATTCTTCTCCATCAATAAGGAACAGTTGGCGCTCATCTGGATATAGGGTTCTTGTCAGTGTGAAGTACCTGTCGTTTTGAAGTAAAAATCGAGCCTCTACTTCGCAAAATATATCTTTCTGGGACATTTATTTGTAGGTCTCATTGCTCTCTCGAGTTATGAATTATCTTAGATCAAAGTAAGTCAGTTTGCTTTTTTAATTGCAAAAGCAAAACATGAGCGCGTCCAACACATTCGATTTACCTGCTCCATTGGGTCCAACGATGGAAGTAAAGTCAAGCAGTGGTCCAACGTAAACCTTTCCTTCTAAATAATTCCAAAATTACTGAACGATTTGAAATTAGTGATTGACAGGCTATCTAATCTTTTGATATGAGGCGTCTGCTGCAGTCTTTCAGAGAACTGGCTGGTTGAGATCTGGGTGTAGTACTGCGAGGAGGTTAGTGAGAGTCTTTCAAAGGTTTCAATCATCTGTTTGCTGGTCTGGATTAGCAAATAGTTATAAGGTATTTGGCTCCAAAAAGGAGATTTCAGTCACTTGAATAATTCAAATATCCTTGACTTGCTTAGTACCTTTGAAAAATTGATTTCTTACAAAATCAACAAGTATTCCGATCACTTTTCATTGTTTGATTGAGGATTTGCTGGTATTCAATAGGTTCTATTATTAATTATTGATTTCAAATAATAGTGAAACTTCAGATGTCATCAAAGGTAAATATTTAATGATTTAGCTTGGTTTAGTAGGAAATGCAAAGAAAGATCAGCTCATCAATTAGCAACGCAAAAAATTGTAATAGCGTAAAGTGCTTTTTATGTAGTTCGACTTCAGACAGAATCATAGAACACCAAGTTGTTAAAAATTCAGCAGAAAGAAAGAGAGGTAGAGTCTTAGTACCTGAATGAAAAGAAAAAGATGGAAGATACTCTCAAAAAATTAGGTATCGAACAGAAGAAGTTTGAGTCCTAACAAAAGAAAACAACCGCTTAGTTTTAAAGCCAGAAAGAGCAGATTTTTTTAAATGACAGAAAGAAAGATTAGAATAATCGAAAAAAAGAAGAGCTGGAAATAAGAAATGAGCAACGTCGAGAATAAATCAAAGAAAAATAGTAAAAACTAAGGATCAAAAAATCGCAACTTGATGATATCAGAACTAACATCAAAAAATACCAGATCTATGAGGAATTTCTTAAGGATGTTCGAAATCTATCTGAAGACTTTGGGCCAGCTGATACTGATTAATTTAGTGTGATGAGCATTTTAGAAAGGTTCAAGACCATGGAAAGGAAAAAAGCTGAGTTAGCAGAGGTCCATAAAAAGATAGGGATATAAAAATAATACCGAACAAAGGCAATTCAATCTTTGAAGAAGGAAAAATAGGAGTTAAACTATACTTATACACAGAGAAGCAAAAAAACGAAGGAGAGTATTGACAAACTTCAGGATTAGATCATACAAATGGAATCGTAACTTGAGGGGCAGTTGAATGAGAATGGAGAGCGTCAGAGATAAATAGGACAGGTCATTTTCAGCATTCGGGGTCTATATCTGAGCATTGTAAAGTAGGATAAACAATCTAAAACTACAATAGAAATGTTGGAAGTCATTAGATAGGAAAGGAGGAAACTAAGATAGTATTTGGACGTTTTTCAACGCAAAATTGAAGAAAAATTAAAATCAACTGAGAAGAAGGATGTTCAATGATTTACCTGTTGGTTGGTTCAAATACTAACCTTTATAATTATTGCCCATGTTATAAATCGATGAGAATCAACACTAGGTCTATAGCTGTAGCTTCCAAATCAATATCAAGCAGGTAAAAATCTCCTTGAAATCGAAACAAAGCTGCTTTTATGTCTAATGGAAGGTAAAAAAAGGCGGCAACGGATCTAAAACTGATATGCAAAAAATGGACAAATAAGGAATTGTTTCATTCGAATAGACTTTGAAGGTTCACACTGAACTTCTGAAGAATATCCAGACAGACTTTTTTCTCAAGAAGTACTCTCAGTTGACTGTATTCCTAATTTCCAGTAAGAAAGCTGGGCGCCCAAAAATTGTAGGAAGCATGCTTATAGGCCTCCATTAAATTCTCAATGACAATAAGTTCCAAGAACTGCAACAGCACAAGCTGACTTATTCGCCTTTAGACATCGATGTTGATTTTTAATGTCAAGCAACTTAGTGTCAAACAAGCTCAATACTTCAAGCAAACTTGGATTCTGCTTTATTTGCAGAATAAACTTTATTGTTTCGGCATGGAGGGTCTCTCAGTCGTATTAGAGACCATCAAGACAAAATGAAAGAGAAAATCACAAAACATTACTTGACTGAGGATGACTCAATCAGTCAAGGAGGTTTTTCTTTTTTTCGGCTGGACATGGATGAAAGTACTGAGTCCAGAGAACAGTAAGTATCACAAAGAAGGTCTCTGCTTTTAGAGTCAGCCATCAAAGTATCAGACCCATTCTATGAGGAAATAAGCCCGATCACCCATCCATAGGATAACCTAGCAAATTTGAATTATTCATAGCAATAGTTGCTCAACGAAAATAAAAACCTAAGAAAACTACTCTTGATCTCAAAGAATGAAAAAAAGATTGAAGTTGAAAGACTTGAAGATGAAATTCGAGATTTGGTGCATTAGATTGCATAAAAATAAACATAGCTGCTAAAACTTCAGGAATAAAAGCAATTAGGAAATTCCAAAGTTGGAGAACTTCTTGATAAAGCTGACTGTTCTCACTAAAAATGGGGATCGCTCAAAAGAGAAAACGAAGAATTGACTATGGCATTAGAACTATAGAGGCAAATGAACTCACAATTAACTTCAAATTATCAGTCAATCGACAACAGATTTCAAATAGTGAAAGATTGGGAGTAGGAGCGGAAGTTTCTCATATCAAAGATCAACGACTTAGAAGAAGAAAATGAGTTAATAAAAGTTCAATATTTTGATTTAGAAAATAAAATTTATCTGAAAGACGAGAGTTACAAATCATCCCTCAATGAATATAAGTTGAGAATTGAGGAGCTGGAAACATAGCTGACAGAGAAGGAATCCAGAATAGATTTAATAACAAGCAAGGTCGCTAAGTTCGAATAATAACTTGATAAAATTCAGACCGAGGAAGAGTAGGACTAAATGATTCACAGAGTGGAGTACTTCTCATCCGAAGTACATTCGACTAATTCAACATCGGAGCCAGAAGCCTATGTCACAAGAAAGACATACGGGTCAAATTCAAGACAAAAATCTATTATTAATATTGTTGAAGAGAATAGCCAACTGAAGAATATCAAGGAGGAGGATCTCGAATAGAGCCTTCCTTCTATCGATGCTTATCACAAAGATGAAGCAGAAAAATAAATTACAACAGCTTCTGATCTCGCAGATCATGGAGATGCGTAGTTTTATCGAAAAATTTTATGCAAAACTCAAAAAGAACTTGATCAACTTAGACTACTATACAGAGACAGAGATTCTATAGTGATGAAAGAGAGAAATACCAATAGAAGCCTTTTTGAGGAGCTGGAGCGGTTAAGATTCGAGTTCCTTTATTAGCTCAGCAAAGTTACAAAATCTTTGAATTAAAAGCTGTTTGAGATCAAAAAATTGAGAGAATAAAATATGAGACTTCGTTCAGATAACTACACCAAATATGAGTAACAAATAGTTCGACTGTAAAAGGAAATGGATTAGCTTCAAGAGGAGAAATTAACATATTTTGACCGCTGTTTCAGACTCGAAGAATAAAACTTGGCTTTAATAAACCTGAACCGATAGAAATAGGACATCTATCAGTCCATTCTGAAAGATCCTTACGGATAAAACTAAGATAGAGATATGATTGTAAAGGAGTTTACTAGGTTGATTCAAATCATGTTCAACAACAGATCTGCATACATAAATATTCTCACAAACTATGGCTTTACAGAAGAGGAGTACCTTAAACAAACTATTAATAAGCAGCCATCTTCAATAATGTTCACAAAACAAAAGAGCAATATGAGCGATATTATTAATCAGCTCAATATGGATGAATAAAACAGCTCTGAAAAGCCTGCCTCGTACGTGCCTTCTCTCCAGTCTAATCAAGATCTTCTTCTTTAATCCAAAACTACTAACCTAATCAAATCCTCACACTCATCAAGCTAAGGGGTATAAGTGACCCAGTATCTGAAGAAGATGTGTGGAGAACTAACAAAGCTCAAGAATGATCGAGAGGAAGGTTTATACTTTATCAAACAGCTAGCCTCCAAAGGATAGACAAAGTACCTGGACCAATTCGGACCACAGTTGCAAACCATCAAA
>Ga0100378_1002990_pt1 | contig 16461 bp, 18 predicted proteins | sample CryGeymeta201502_FD_81535 | JGI IMG/M metagenome (GOLD analysis project Ga0100378, IMG submission 81535) | Groundwater microbial communities from Crystal Geyser aquifers in Utah, USA - Crystal Geyser metaG 2015-02 | ecosystem: Environmental > Aquatic > Deep subsurface > Groundwater | place: USA...
ATTTGAGATTCTTCCTATTTTTAAAATTACATTTTCTCAAAATGTTCCTTGAGTCCAAGCAGTGGCTCCTGAATAAGAAATAGCAGTAGCATTATCTGGGAGAGGAAGTTCAGCTTGAGCCGTGCTATATACTGATACTGCTTTTTGAATAATCTTCATATCTGATATTCTGGCAGAATTTCTTGCTCATTTTGTAAAACCTCAATAACTAATAAATCAGAGGGTTCATAAAATCGCAAGAATCGTAATCACAACTATGAGCTCTGTGAGTGTGAAGGCAGATGTATTTTTTTGTTTCAGCAAAGCGATTAATACAAAGGATATTTCTTTATATTCTACCATAATGCTTATCTCTCGTCAAAAAGAGCGAAGAAAAAGAGCCATATTTATATATTATTGCTTGTTTATTTTGATAAATATTTTATAAGCCTATTTTTTTTCAGAATATGAAAATTTTTTTCTCCTCGTATTCTGAGCATTTATCCCTATAATATCGCAATTATTATATATATATTTCTTCATGCAATTTTCTGATCTACACATTCACCCCTCAATACTTAGAGCTTTAGAATCTCAGGGCTACAAAAATCCTACTCCTATCCAAGAAAAATCTATTCCACCAATATTAGAAGGGAGAGATGTTATGGGAGCAGCGCAAACTGGTACAGGGAAAACCGCAGCCTTTGCTATTCCGACACTGCAGCTTTTAGCGAGAGAATGAAAACTCGAAAATAGAGGACGAACGATTAAGTCGCTCATACTCACTCCTACCAGGGAACTCGCGATTCAAATCGAAGAAAATATTGTCCAGTATGGAAAAAATCTCAACCTCAAACATGCAGTAATTTTTTGAGGTGTGACGCAGGGAAGTCAAGTTGCCAAACTCAAATCAGGAATAGATATTCTCGTCGCAACTCCAGGAAGACTCCTCGACCTTATGCAGCAATGATTTATTGACCTCAGGCATGTAGAAATATTTATCCTCGATGAAGCTGATAGAATGCTCAATATGGGATTTATCAATGACGTGAGAAAGGTTCTTGCAAAGCTTCCGGCTAAAAAACAAACACTCCTGTTTTCAGCGACGATGCCAAAAGAAATTTTGCATCTTGCAGATTCTATTCTCGTAAATCCCGTAAAAGTCGAAGTGACTCCCGTATCTTCTACTGCGGAAAAAGTCTCACAAGCCGTATTTTTCGTAAAACGTTCAGACAAAAAACTCTTGCTGGAAGAAATACTCAAAAATGAGAAAATGACATCAGTTCTCGTATTTAGTCGTACGAAACATGGAGCAGATAGAATCGTACGTGACTTAGACGGCTCTGGAATACGAGCTGCAGCCATTCATGGAAATAAATCACAAAATAATCGTCAAAGAGCGCTTGCTGATTTCAAAGCTGGAAAAATCAGAGTACTCGTAGCAACTGATATCGCAGCGAGGGGAATCGATATTGATGAGCTGATGTTTGTGGTAAACTATGATCTTCCAAATGAACCTGAAACCTACGTACACCGAATCGGCCGAACAGGAAGAGCTGGAAATGATGGAGTAGCGCTCAGTTTCTGTGATAGAGAAGAGTATGAATTTCTCATAGACATAGAAAAACTTATTGGACAAAAAATCAGACGAATGGAAAAACATCCATATCATATAGAAATCAAAGGGCCAATTTCAGCAGCTGAGAAGAAAAAAATAAATGCAGAAAAGTTAGAACGCAAAAAAGCCTATAGAAATGCAAGCCCACGAAACTCAGGAAGAGGAAGAAGAAATTAAGTATAGAGATGTAGGAGTTGGAAGAAGAATCTTTCAAATTCACTACATCTTTTTATATACTTATTAAAAATTTACATTCATCATTTCACTGCTTATGAAACATACATCATATTTTTTTACTCTCGTCTTTATCGCTCTGTGAGTATTATTTTTTCTAAGTCCTTATAGCTGAATATTTGATCAGATTGATACTGCTGTATCACTCTTTATGAGCGAAAATATTTGAGAAACGTGAGTATTTTTATCCACAATACTCAGCTATTTTGGAATTCCTGAAATAGTAGGAGCAGTATTTCTTCTCGCACTTGTCTGAGTGCTGCTTTCAAGAAATAAAGCATTTTTTTGAGGACTTGTTCTCAGTATTTTGAGTGTTAGTATTATTACCACCTCGCTCAAATTTTTATTTGCCAGAAATAGACCAGAGCTCGCTCTCTACAGTGAAGTAGGATATTCTTTTCCCAGTTTTCACGCCTCTATTGCATTTTGAATTTTTTGATACATTGCCTATTACTTCATCAAGGAAAAGCACAGTATACATCAGAATTTTCTGAGATATATCGTCATACTTCTTGCTGCGAGTATGGCTGTGTGAGTTTGAGCATCTCGAATCATTTTAGGAGTTCATTATCTCAGCGATGTACTTGCATGATTTCTCGTGTGAAGTGTATGCTTGGGCTGATCCTACTATCTCTCACAGCAATATTTTCTTAGCTCGAAGAGATTTCAAAAACATACTTCTCAAAATAGTTTTACTCTCGTATTTACCGTATTTCTGATATTTGCCTCTTTGTATTTTCCACAATATTATCAGAGTATGAGAGAGGCTTTTATGTAGGTGGATATTTAGTTTTCAAATAAAAAAATGTATCTTATTAGATACATTTTTTTATTTGAAACTCGTATTAATTTAATATTCTGCCATCTGGGTTTTCCTCCTCCTCTAACTCAAAGGCTTCATTCATCACAGCTTCTACTTTTGCAAGACAATCTTCTAATAAGAAACAACTAGCACACCGTGAATCATGAGTAATTGTAATCTCTACTTCTCACGTATCATCTACTTCTCATTCTATAGCTTCAAAAGCAAAAGGATCATCAGTATAAATTTTACATGCAGGAACATATTCATTCATAATTGTTTGATTTTTTGAACTATTCAAATACTGTATTACATAATTTTAATATTAGTCAATACTTATGTGAAAACCTAGTATGAATTGTTGATGAAATTACCCAGATTGGGAACTAGAAACGTGAATGTGAGGAGTGACTCATCCAGAGAAGCCGCAAATATGTAATGCATGTGAATTTTATAATATTTGTTTCTTAAATAGAACATCACACATACTTGGTCTTCCTATGGATTTATCATTAGATGCAATGACGCAGATTGTTCATCTCCAAAGACTGCAAGAATCTTGAGAAGATGAAGAATTAATTTGAGCATATTTAGAAAAAATATTTTCTACAAAAACGATGAACTAGTATATAAAACAAAGCCCTGAATAGGGCTTTGTTTATTGTATGTTTTGGTACTCCCACGGAGAATCGAACTCCGGTTCCGGGAATGAGAATCCCGTGTCCTAACCACTAGACGATGAGAGCAAAGATTCTCAGGAGAGTATCCTGAGAATAGAATTATGCAGCGAGTTTTTCTCTAAGTTCTGCTAGAGTCATGTTGTCTACATCAGTAGTAACACCAGTTGCTCTCGCAGTACCCATAAGTGTTTTCATTGCACCAGCAACGTCAAATGCGTTAAGATCTGGAAGTTTTTCTTCAGCAAGAGCTTTAAGATCATCAAATGAAAGATGTCCTACTTTATCTTTTTGAGGAATTTTAGAACCAGATTGAAGATTCAATTTATTCTTAATAAGTGTACTTGCAGGTGGTTGTTTTACGATGAATTCAAATGATCTATCATCATAAACTGTAATAACTACAGGAAGTTTAATTCCCATTCTTTCTTTTGTTCTCTCATTAAATTGAGATGTAAATTCTTGAATAGGTACTCCGTATTGACCAAGTGCAGGACCAACTGGAGGAGCTGGATTAGCTTGTCCTCATTTGATCTGCAATTTAATATATCCTTTTACTTCTTTTTTAGCCATAATTGTATAATAACGTTGATAAAATCAAAGACACATGTTTGAGTATATACAAAAGACTCTTAATGACGGAATTTCGGGAATAAAATCTCCCCCAAGTCTCATGTATATAACCTAATTTCCGAGAGAAATATAGGATTTTAGAAGCACAGGGATTGTATAAAAATAGCAGAAAAATGCAAATTATTTTTGAGATTTTTTTAGACTAGAAGCCTGTAAGCGTATGAAATCTTTTTGTGAAAAAATGAGAAGAGCGAGTATGATGAGAAATCAAGCTCCAGCGCTCAGCTCTACCAAATCATTCGATTGTCATGCAACTATACCATAACTTGCCCAAAGAAATACGAGGCTTGCAATGATTGCATTATACCTGAGAATTCATAGAGCAAATATTCCTGTAGCAAGCAAAATAGATGCAAGAGTAAATCAAACTGGATAACCATATAAATTATAATCAACCAGTACTAAGTGAAGGTTTGCAATACTCGCAACAATAATCCAACCTAAAAATAATTCCTGTGTGTACTGAAAATACTTATTTTCTCTTTGTGAAATAAAGAATCCAAGAAGCAGAAGGAATAGTACTCCAGACATAACTACGAGACTCGTTGCAGTGTAGAGATATTGAGAGGGAATGAGCCAAAATGATGAGAGTATTTGTGCAGAGGCAAGAAGTCAGGCATTTTTATAAGAAACATGTATTTTTCACAGTGCTACAAAAATACCAAGCACTATCCATGAAGCATAAATAATTCCCCAAATCGAAAAGGTAATGGTCGCAGGAGTAAAGAGCGTAGGGAACATCGCAGACACTTGCGCTTGATTATACATTCAAATTGGAATTGCGCTCACAAGAGAAGAAATAATAGTGGCGATGATACCAGAGATTAATAGAATATATTTGGAATGTTTCATATATAAAATTAGAAAGTAAGTTTGATACTTTGTATCATAGCTGAATACTGTAAGAAAGCTGTATTACTTTCACTTCAGAATTTTAAAAGGTTTTATGGACTTAATTTGATATTTTGTGATATATTTATTTATTATAAGTGCGAGTGAGACCGTAATAATATTAAACAAAATAATACATCGGATTATAATACTTTCTTGTTGAGTAAATATTCACTGAAGTGCCCAGAAATATACAAATACTTGCAGATGAGTATCCTTATAAAAAACATAGAACAAAGTAACGCATATTCAGATACTCAATGAAAAAATCGTGAGAAAAAGAGGTGAAAAGTACCAGCCTTGTGCAAGCAGAAATATGTGAAGCGTTGCAAGCCATGAAACGAGCATCCATCAGAGAAAAATCTCTAATACAGCTTCAAAATATTTTTTGTTTTCCTTGTAGAGATAAGTAGAAAAAAGCAGATAGAGACAAATACTATCAAATACTAAGCTGAGGAAAAAATACTCTAACTGCCAAGCGATAATCCAACCAAGGATTGAAATAATAGCTCACGAGAGAGCAATATAGTGTCATGAAACTTTTTCTATTTTAAAGGCATTGAGAAGTCATAAACTGATCCAAGCGATATATATGAGCATCCAAATTGAAAAAGTATATCAAATAGGAGTGATACTCGTAAAATATTTATCTGAAATATCTCATACACTCATTCATCCTACTGGATGAAACATAAGGTAAAACGTGAGAGCAACGGTGAAGAGAGAAACTATGAGAATCACGTACCTTTTCATGAGACAAAAACTTTTATTTATTAGGATTGCTGGAGACTATTTGTTCTTCATAAAAAGAGGCAACAATTTGTATTCCGACATGCTCTGCTCACGCAAAGAAGAGTCATTGTCACACGGCTGAATTCAGAAGAATATATTTTTCTTGTTCTGTAAGCTTAAAGATATTTTGGAGTGCGTCAATAGAAGCTGTCGATTGTTTTAAGAGAATTTGCATAGAAGAGTTTGTAATAATCGGTTTTCCAAACGGACTTGCAGCAAAGTCTTCTACATCTTGAGTGATAGTCGTAATCCCCAGATTATACTTACGGGCACGTTTTACAAGGCCAAAGAGGAATTTTGCAGAATCTTCGTGCTGCATAATATTCCAGGCCTCATCGATAACCAGCACACGTTTTTTATTGGAACTACGAACTTTATTCCAAATATGATTCAATATAACATACATCGTAGTTGGTCTGAGAATATCATCGAGATCACGCACAGAAAATACCTGAAGTCATTCTCGCAAGTCTACGTTCGTTCGTTTAGAGAAAATTCCTGCAAAAATTCAAGATGTATATTTTTCCATTCTTACTACAAGCGATTTTGCTCCATCCATCGTCTCAAGGACATTTCTCAGGTCATCCATGATAGGAATTTCTTTTCCTATGATACTATCGTCTTCTATCGTAATACCTTTGAGAGAATAGGTGGTCATGAGTCATTTTTCCATAATCGATTCTTCCTCTGGAGTCATTTTTCCGAGAAGAAGATTCATAAGTCCAAGGAGATTAATCACCGCTGACCTGAGGAGGTCTCAAGGTCTTTCTTCATGGTCTTTCATCCCAAGAGGGAGGTCAAAAGGATTGATTCGCTCATTTGAGTTGAGACTTACATCGAGATAACTTCCTCATACCGTATCAACCAGACTCTTGTACTCGTTTTCAGGATCAATAACGATAACATCAATTCCCATCATCAGCATTCTGAGAATCTCGAGTTTTACTCCAAAAGATTTTCATCCACCAGATTTCGCAAAAACACACATATTCGCATTTTCTGTTTTAAATCTATCAAAGAGAATCAGTGAGTTATTGTGAGTATTTACTCCATAGAGTATTCCATCATCGTGTGAAAGTGTACTGGAAGAAAACGGGAAAGTCGTTGAGAGTCCTCCAGTTGAGATATTTCGATACACTCCAAGCTCGTCTTTTGCAAATGGACCAGTAGAAATAAATGCTTGTTCGGCCCTTAAAAAGCTTTGTTTTTGGAGTACATTTCGACCAGCTAAGATTGTTTGGATATCTTTTCAAACTCTGTTGAGTGAATCCTCATCATCTGCATATACGGTAATATAGATTCATAGATGAAAATATTTTTCCATTCAGCGAGTGAGCTTTGCCCGAAGTTCTTCAACATCTTGAATTTGAGCTTCAAGTCATGGATCGTTAATCAAACCCTTTTCTGCATTAATAGAACGCTCAGAGTGGAGCTGAGTCAGTCTCTTTCGTAAATATTTTTGTACAAAGGCTGAATCAATAGGATAGACATATAGACTCATGTCAAATTTTACATCCCAGTTGATAACAGGAGAGAGCCAGTTTCCTTCTAAAAAATTTGGATACGAATACACAAAAAATGTCTTAGCGTAAGTATTATTGATACGTATCTTATCTTGTTGCACCTTCATAAAGGCTGGAGAAATAGCATCTTTGATATATGCGAGAGCCTCTTTATAGTCTTTTTCCGCTTTGAGTATAGATTTTGACTCAGCATTATTTTTACTATTTTCTTTTCATTTTTTTTCTTTGCTGCTTTCTTTTGTGTTTTCTTTTGCAAGATATCAAAAAGCATCTCCGCTATATCTACCCTTAATGAGGGCAATCATTTTTTCTTGGCTTCACACAGTGATTATGAGTTAGAAGATGAAAATATTATTTTTCAATAATACTCCCCGTAGTAGCTTTGTAAAGTGTCTTGCAAAGCTTAGCCTTTACAAATAATGATTGCCCCTTCTAAGTAAAAGCCTGAGTAAATTACTCGCTCTTTTACTTATTTTGTCCAATTCCATTCTGTCACGAAGTCTTCTCACATATTTTCACTACAGTCCTCTTCTTTTTTATATTCTGGAGACATATATTGTACCGTTGCAAGGGTAATATCATCGAGCTGAATATATTTATACCCCATAAAACTTGAGAGAGAAATAGAGATATTTTTAAAAATACTTTTTGCAGTTTTTATTTTTGCCTCTCCAATCTCAGGGGCGTCTTGTATAGCTCTTACGAGCATATCTTCACCAAACATCGCTTCTGTTCCGTCTCTTCTTGGTTTGTTAATTGCTTCTGTAATTCCATCACTATAAAGTATTGCAACATCATTTGGCTCAAAAGAGATTTCTTTTTCTTTCAGGAGTTTGTGAATATTTTTTGTCATTCCAAGTGCCACTCAACCTGATTTTATTTTATAACATTTCTTTTTTGAGTGTTTATATATCATGAGATATTCATGTCCAGCTCCTGTCATGTACATTCTTTTTTCTTTCGAGTCCCAGCGTATCATGAGCATACTCATGAGAAGATTCGCCTTAACTCGAGGTTTAATAATGTCATTTGTGAGGGCAAGAATATGATTTCATCTATGAGTAACTTTTGCAAATCCACTTACGAGCGCGTTTACCATCATCATAATAAAACCAGCTCAAACTCAATGTCCAGTTGCATCTCACACATATATATAGTGATTATCTCACTGAGATATGACATCATAACTATCTCATCCAATTTCTCATGCTGGTTTTGATTTTGCGACAATTTGCAAATCTGGTACTTCCATGAAGTTTTTTCACAAGAGTTTTCCTTGGATTTCTCCTGCGAGATCTACTTCTGATTTGATTTCTTTTCCGTGAAGAAACTCTGATTTGATATTTTTTAATGTTCCCAGTGTTTTACTGAAAAAGAGAAGTACATAATTGAGATGGGGATTCGTCGTTTTTTTAAAACTTAGGTCTTCTCATTTCAGAGATCATACAAGAAATTTTTTAATTGTATATTCAAGATTTCCTATAGGTCTATCATAGAATACATAAATGATACAGACAATAACAATAAACTCGATTATAAGAATAAAAATGACATAAATCATGCCTATTACAGAATTTTCTGATGCTCCATTTGCGATAAAATACGTCAAAAAGGCTCATGATAAAAGAGTGAGAAGAATTATGAATTTCGTGATATGTTTCAGCAGTTTCATAATATGTTTATAAATTTAATTCTGGTGTGTTAATAAAAAATATCATAGTTCTCAATTTTTTGCAAATTTCGGGCATCTTTTTTTTGTTTTCAACAAGACTTGTAAGACTTACTTTGCAGGCAAAAAAAAGGAAGGTATAATTGCTATACATTAAAAAATGAAAAAACGAGACATTTCGCTATAATCCAAAGCTAAGGATGTATAAAAAAAAAGAACAATATTTTAATTCTAAAATTACAATACTAATACGATGGCACCAGAAAATATAATAAGCTCGATAGATATAGGGAGTTCAAAAATTCGAACCATTATTGCAGGTTTTGAAGATATAAAAAGTTCTGACTTCCATGTACTTTGAGTGTGAACAGCACAATCAAATGCTATGAGAAAAGGGAATATTCTAGATATGGAGGAGTTTAAATCAAATCTTGATAATTCTCTTGAGGAAGCAGAAAAAATGTCAGGAGAACCTACTACTTGAGTGCATCTTTCATTTAATTCGTCTTCTATGGAAGTGATTCAAAGTAAAGGAATTATAGCTGTTTCAGGAGAAGAAATTTCTCCAGCAGATATAGATAGAGTCCTTGATATGGCAAGAAACTGAGTAGATATGCCAAATAGGGAAATCCTCAAAGTGGTTCCTGAATACTTTATGGTTGATCTTGAGGAAGGAGTAAAAAATCCTGTTGGGATGTCAGCTCGAAAACTAGAGGTAGTTGCAAATATATTTTCAATGAATAAGAATGTTCTTTGAAATATTAAAAAAGCCGTAGCAGATGTTGGAATAGAAATTTATGACATTACTCCAAACCTTATTACAGCTCCAGAAGGAGTCCTTTCAAAAAGACAAAAAGAGCTCGGAGTTGTATGTATTGATATTGGAGCTTCTACAACAGGTGTAACAGTGTATGAAGAATGAGTTTTGAAATTTGCAAGTATTATTCCAGTTGGATGAGATAGTGTTACTAATGATATAGCTCTATGAGCTCGAACATCAATAGATATTGCTGAAAAGCTTAAAACACAATTTGCTGAAGTAGGACTCAGCGAAGAAGAAACAAAAGAGAAAGAAATTCATCTTCATGACATTCTTCCAGGTGAAGAAGGAAGTATATCAAATATTTATCTCTCACAAATTGTGACAGCAAGATATGAAGAAATTTTTTACTTTGTCGGGCAAGAACTGAAAAAAATTGGAAGAGATGGGATGCTTCCTGAAGGAGCAATTCTCGTATGAGGAGCAGTAAAACAACAATGAGTTGTAGAACTTGCAAAAAAAGCATTGAGACTTCCTGTTTTTGTTGGAATTCCAGTTGAAAAGCAAGCGATGAGTGAGACTTCGATTAGTGATCCAGTGTTTGCTGGTGTAGTGTGAAGTTTGATTTTTGGAAACAAATTAAATATTTGAAAGACAAGCTTTAAACTCAATATTGGTTGATTTTTTGAATCAATTATAAAAGCGTTTAAAAAAATACTCCCGTAGTAGAGAAATATACATATTTACGGATTTTACTGAGGTTTTTTATACAATATATATACAAAGCTCCTGTAAAATTCGTAAATACAGAGATATTTATAAATTTTATTTACCTATAATACTAAATGACTATGAGCATGCGAGATGACAGACTCAAGAGTTTACTCTCAAGTAAACCATCAAAAAATACAAAAAGCGGAGCGGAGGAAGTTCGCCTTTCATGAGCAATTTCTCCTGTAGCAAATATTAAAGTTATCTGAGTTGGATGAGGATGACAAAATGCAGTAAATCGAATGATTGAAGCAGGACTCGATGGAGTAGATTTTATTGTAATGAATACGGATGTTCAGGCTCTTTACGGTTCACTCGCGGAACATAAGATTAATCTCTGAAAAATGATTACTGGAGGGCTTGGAGCTTGAAGTAATCCAGATATTGGAAAAAAAGCTGCTGAAGAAAGTAGAGAAGAAATCAAATCACTCATAGAAGGAGCTGATATGGTATTTATTACTTGTGGACTTTGAGGAGGAACTGGTACAGGGGCTGCTCCAGTTGTAGCAGAAATTGCAAAAGAAGTAGGAGCACTTACCGTATGAGTTGTTACAAGACCATTTAGTTTTGAAGGACAAAATAGAACTTCAAAAGCAATGGACGGATACGATGAACTCAAAGAAAAAGTAGATACACTTATCACGATTCCAAACGATAGAATTCTTTCTATCATTGATAAAAAAACACCTCTTCTTGATGCATTTGGTATTGTTGATGAAGTTCTCAATCAAGGGGTACAATGAATATCTGATCTTATCACCCAACCAGGGCTTATTAATGTTGACTTTGCAGATGTTCGATCTGTCATGAATTCAGCTGGTTCAGCTCTTATGGGTATTGGATATGGAAGTGGTGAAAATAGAGCTGTAGAAGCAGCAAGAAGTGCTATTGATAGTCCACTGCTTGATTTATCAATTGCAGGAGCAAAAGGTCTTCTCTTTAATATCACAGGTGGTACTGATCTTTCAATGTTTGAAGTTGATTAAGCTGCAAAAGTCATTACTGATTCTGTATATGGGGACGCGAATATTATATTTGGTGCATCTATTAGAGAGGATTACGAAGGAGAAATAAAAATTACTGTTGTAGCAACATGATTTGATGAAGGTACAAATAAACAGTATATGGAGAAAAAAGCTGAATCACGTGGAGCTCCAAGTAGTGTTTTTGGGAAAAGATCTGTTTCAGATTCTAGAGTTATTCCAGCTCCACAATCATCGACTCCAAAACCAGAACAAGGAAATATGCATAATGGTGAGGATTTAGATATTCCAGCTTTCTTAAGAAAGAAAAAATAATTGTATTCTTATAGTATAAAAAAAAGTAGAATCCAGACATTCTACTTTTTTTTATGAAGAATGTATCTATACTACCTGTAACTATACTCTAAAATTTAATTTGATTTAATGAATTATTCACTGCGAGCATTCACCCTTGTTGAACTCATAGTCGTTATCACGATAGTATGAATCCTCTCAACCGTAGGATTTGTGAGTTACTCTGGATATCTTACATGAGCGAGAGACTCAAATAGATTTTCTCAGCTGACCAAGCTTTCTGATTCACTGCAAACATACGCTGCGAGTAAATCTCTTCCACTTCCAGATGACTATATTGAGATTACAGCGAGTGGAGCGACGAATGTTATTGCCTACCAATGATATGTCTGAGTTGATGTCCTTGAAACAATAGATTATACCAATGGAGGAAAAGATCCAAAGGATGATTCTTACTATACGTATTATCTGACAAAAGATAGAAAAACCCTTCAGCTTCTTGCACTTATGGAGGATGGGGCTTCAGCAAATACAGATATATTTCAAAAAAGCTATGCAGTAGATTATGAAGAGAGATTTCCAAGAACCTATGGAAATAGACTTTGAGTTCTAACAGAAACAACTAATACTCCGATCCAAGAAATTGGAAGCCTGCAAACAGCATGATTTCTCGATATATTTCATACAGCTGATGAATATACCGCTTACTTTTGAGATTCATGAAATATTACTGGAACAGGTAATTTACTCTGAATTTCTATATTATCAGAATGATTATTAGTGGCTTGATGGAACTTTGATACTATTTCATGAATAAATGCTCCTGATAGTTCTTGAAAATGAAATAATGGAGTACTCTCTGGTGCGACGATGCCAAATATTATAGCATGAAAAAAATGAAATGGACTTAATTTTACATCAGGTGATGGTACATCAGGATGAATTGTTGATATTCCAAAAGATAAAAGTCTTGATACAGGAACTTTTACATTATCATTTTGGATTAATCCTGACGCAAATCCACAGTTACGACCTACAATGTCACATATTATAAAAAATTATACCCAGGATGAGGGAAATAACCTTAGAATATTTGAATTTAATTGGGATTCATTTGACCATCAAACATTACAAAGCACTCAAAAGTGTGCTATAAATACTGATGGTACAAGTCTATGAATTTACGCAGTAAGAATTGATTCAGTATTATGACTTAATCAATGGCATAATATTGTTTGTACTTTTAATTGAGAAGAACTATCTGTATATCTCAATGGTGAATTAGAAAATTCAGTTCAAGTGAGTGATTTTGTAAATCGAGGTTCATGAGGAATGACTATTTGAGCTGGATGACCTGGAGGATGAGATGTGAGAAATTATTTTGATGGGCAATTAGATGAAATCTATATTTTTAAAAAACCTTTATCATCAGAAGAAATAAAGCTTCTATATGATGCTACAAAGTAAAAATATTTTTTGCATCTACAAAAATATTCTTATAATACTCTTAGATTTTAAGAGGGAAGAGACGAGGATTTGGAAACAAGTTCTCGTTTTCTTTTAAAAATATTTACAACTAATTTTTTACACCTATGTTAGACGTACAAAAAATTCAGGCTGCGATTAACCTTATTGCTGCAGAGAAAAAACTTCCAAAACAAAAACTCGTTGAGATTATTGAAGCAGCACTCAAGACTGCGTATAAAAAAGACTTTGGGAACAAAGACGAAAATGTAAATGTAAAATTTGATTTAGAGTCTGGTGAAATTGAATTCCTCGTTGAAAAAACAGTTGTGAAAACAGTAGAAGATCCAAATACAGAAATTTCATTTGAAGAACTTGGAGATGACGCTGAATGATTCGAAGAAGGAGATGTGATTGAGCTTGATATGACAGAAGAAGTACTTGAACACGATGGAGATATTTTTGGGAGAATTGCTTCTCAAGCTGCAAGACAAGTGATTATTCAAAAAGTTGCTGATAGTGAAAAAGAAAAAATTTATGAACTCTTTGCAGATAAAGAAGGTGAGGTTGTAAATATGAGAGTTGATCTCGTTGAGGGAGGAAAAGTAGTATTTGACTACAATGGAAATCAAGTAACACTTCCAAGATCTGAGCAAGTATCACGTGATAGTTATGTAGCTGATAACAGACTGTATCTCTATGTAGCTGAAGTTTCAAAAGAAGAAAATATGCTTCCTAAAGTAATTCTCTCAAGAAAAAGAGCTGAGTTAGTTCCTGCAGTCTTTGCAGAGTATGTTCCTGAAATTGGAGAAGGAGTGGTATCGATTGATGCAGTAGTAAGACATGCCGGAGTAAAAACAAAGCTTCTTGTCAGCAGTGAGTATGAAGAAATTGATCCAGCTGGAACGCTTATTGGTCAAAAGGGGATGAGAGTAAAAGCAGTGATGGAAGAACTCAGTGGTGAAAAAATTGATATTATTCCAAATAGTAATGATATCAGAGATGTTATTGCAAGAAGTCTCACGCCAGCTACTGTCGTAAAAGTAGAAGATGGTGATGAAGAAGATTCATATATTGCATATATCCCATTTGGTGAAAGAGCGAAAGCTGTAGGTCGAGGTGGTATCAATGTAAATCTAGCTTCAGAACTTACAGGATGTAGAATTTCAGTAGAAGAAATGCCTCAAAGCGAAGAGCAAAAAGCAGAAGCAGCGCATGAGTCAGAATCAGAAGCAGTATAATTATAGAGTTTATTTCGTAGACTAATTTTATATGAAAGTAATATTTTTAGAACATGTTTTACATGTTGGAAAAAAATGAGAAGTAAAGGAAGTCTCTTCAGGATATGCAAGTAATTTCTTATTTCCTAAAAAGCTTGCGGAGCCGTATACAAAACAAATTGAGAATAAAATAGCAGAATCAATACAAAAAAAAGAATCAGACAGGAGAATGCTGCTATGAGAAAAAGGAAAAATTATAGAAACCTTGAGTGGAAAAGTTTTTTCTTTTCAACTACCATGAAGCTGAGAAAAACTCTACGGAAGTATTCATCCAAAAGATGTAGCAGAATATATTAAAAAGAAATTTCAAATACCTCTCACAAAAAAACATATAGATTTTTGAGGAGTACACTCCAATTTTAAAACCCTTGGGAAACATGATATTTATATAGATCTATGAGAAAATTATGCTGCGAAAGCTATTGTAGAAATTAGCTTAGATGCATCATGAAATTCATAGCCATAGATTTATGAGATAAAAGAGTATGAATTGCCACGAGTAATGAAAATATTGCTTTTCCAAAAGCTGTGGTACAAAGAAGCGATATTATAAGATATTTAAAGAAATTCTTTCGAGATAACCAGGATTACAATGATATAGTAGTCTGATTGCCATATGATTTGTATGGAGTTGATCTAAGACAACTTGATAAAACACATAAATTTATCCAGAAATTAGGAGAAATTTTTCCCGATAAAGTTATTCATTGACATGATGAGCGATTTACGAGTTTTCAGGCATCTCTGGGATGATATACAGATCATAGAGACGATGTTGCAGCTCAATGTATTCTCCAATCATTTTTAGATACTAAAAAATACTAGTATGAATTTTTTTCCTGCTTTTCCTTGAAGTGATTATATTTTTTTACTCATTGGATTTGTTATACTCATAAAATGAGCTGATGTTCTCGTGTCATGAGCTTCTTCACTCGCAGTGCGCTTTGGAATTTCACCTCTAGTTATTGGTTTGACGATAGTCGCATTTTGAACCAGCGCGCCAGAATTATTTGTAAATATTTTTTCTGCACTTAATGGTGAGACTGAGCTTGCTCTATGAAATGTTGTTGGTTCTAACATTGCTAATACTTGGCTCGTTCTTTGAGCTGCGGCTCTTATCTATCCACTTCAAGCAAAAAGCTCAACTATATATAAAGAAGTGCCATTTACGTTGATTGCTTCATTTGCATTGTTTTTTCTTGCATTTGATACGTTTTTCTCAGGATGAGTTGAAAATTTAATAACAAGAGGAGATTCATTTGTTCTTCTACTATTCTTTGTTATATTTTTTTCCTATACGTTTTGATTGGCAAAATCTTGAAAATCAGAAGTAGAAGAAGAAAATATTGAGCAGAGATCCGTAGCTCTTTCTCTCTGATTTATACTTCTATGACTTATTGGACTATGAATTTGAGCAGATTTCTTAGTTGGCTCTGCTACAAATATTGCAGCATCATTTTGAGTTCCTGCATCTATTATTTGACTTACAATAGTAGCTTTTGGTACAAGCGCTCCTGAGTTAGTAACCTCTGTTGTTGCTTCACTCAAGAAGCAATCTGACATAGCAATCTGAAACGTGGTAGGGAGCAATATTTTTAATATTTTATTAGTCTTAGGGGCAACATGAATAGTATGAGATCTGCCACTTACTTCTAGTTTGGTGATTGATATTATAGTTGAACTCTTTGCTATTTTGCTTCTCATTATATTTTTATTATTTATTGGAAAAAGGGGACTTATTACGAGAGTTGAAGGATGATTTTTTCTTCTCCTTTACTTTGTATATATAGGATATTTGATATATTCTCAAGTATTATAGATTAAAAATACAATAAGACAAAGCCTATCTTTTTCCCATAAGATAGGCTTTTTTATAATATTGACAATTATTATTTATAAAATATTAAGTATATTTTTGACAATAATATTTATATGTGTTTTAATATTTATGTATTCTTAATTACACATTAATATATAAATTATGAAACACATACAAAAAATTATAGCTTTTATTGCTATTATCGGTCTTATCCAAATTTCATATGGTGAAAATATTGGAGTAGATGAAATAAATGTTATTGATGCTAATAC
>Ga0100378_1002991_pt1 | contig 16460 bp, 12 predicted proteins | sample CryGeymeta201502_FD_81535 | JGI IMG/M metagenome (GOLD analysis project Ga0100378, IMG submission 81535) | Groundwater microbial communities from Crystal Geyser aquifers in Utah, USA - Crystal Geyser metaG 2015-02 | ecosystem: Environmental > Aquatic > Deep subsurface > Groundwater | place: USA...
CAGCGAAACGCACTCCGAAAAAAGCGGGACAATTTGTGACCTTCTGGAAGAGAAAGGATAATGGGCCCATCGAGCCGTTTCATGAAGCAGATTCATTTGATTTTTTTATCGTGAATATCAGAACAGATGCCGGATTCGGTCTGTTTGTTTTTCCGAAATCAATCTTAGTTCAAAAGGGCATAATCTCCACGGATTCTAAGGAAGGAAAACGGGCCTTTCGCGTTTATCCGGAGCCAAACAAAAACCTAAACAAAACGGCAGAGCGCACACAAGTTTGGCAGCGGGAGTATTTCTTCCCAGTCCACGAAGCGACTGGTTTTAAAGAAAGAATGACCCGTATTTCTGATTCTTACAGGCACTGATTTTTTTAAATTCTAACCTGCTATAAGTCGACTAAAAAGCATAGCCAATCCGAAAGGCTGGGTTGATTGAATTCCCAGAAGTTCCAAGAATGAACTCCAAACGCAGAAGTCCAGGATCCTTTTTATTTAGCGCCAATTGCTCTAGTCCGAAGGAGAATTCGTAATACGGTTTTCTTCCTTGAACGGCCAAAACGTGCATGGAAACAAATTCCCTTGCTCTTAGCTTTCTCACTCCTGGAATTTTATTCAAAAGAAATCCATCAAAGTTATGTTGAATATGGACCTGGCCATAGGTCTTTGCGGTACTGTATGCATAAGGGGTCAGGGTTTGAAAACGGAGCATTCTTCCTTCACCACGTTGAAAGAAGCTTGGATTCGTCGCGAAATGAAAGAAGTCGGGAGCATACACTTTCTTGCGGTCAAGAAAGGTTCCTGACTTTGCACTGATCTGCAAATTTCCTAAAATCCCCAAACGGGTATCCCAGTCCATACGCAACTCAAGCTTTTGAAAATGGATGGTAGACGTTTTATCATCCGAAAACCCAAGGGTATATTTTCCTGAAAATGTTGGCCAAGAAGATCCCAGATCTCTTTTTCCGTTAGGTGTGGTGATGTACCGGTTATAGGGAGTATAGCGAAATCCAAAATCAACTAAGTTCAATGAATGGGCTGGTAAATTAGGCTGCTCAGAATTGACGAGCACATTTGGGGTATACGTGCTTCGGTCTTTTCGAATGCTAAAATCGGTGCTGTTCTTTAACGGACGACGAACTTCAGTTGCCAATCCGCTTGATAACTCTAAACCGTTAGCCACTTTTGCGCGCAGCCCAAACCCGAGTCTGGTTCGTTGGTAAAATTTCAGGTTGTTTTGAGCCAAAAGCAGACTATAGATGCTGTTCCAGGTTTCTGTCATACCCAAATTACCATCTACAGGGTTGCTACTAAAAGCCGCTTCCGTCCACAGCGTAAGTGGGATTTTTGTGCGGTAATACCTTTCAGAATAAATCCGCCCTCCGAGCCTCGTATTCGAAAATCCATAACGCAAAGAATAAGTTGCAATGCCTTTGAGGTCTTTGCTCTGCGGGAAATACTCCTGAATTTCAAGTTGGGGTTCAAAAACAACTCCTTCAACCGTATTAAACTGAAGTGATCGAGCGAGTCCTCTTATCTCATACCGCGTGTTTCGGTCGGCGCTTCTAAAAACAGTTCGTGCCCAAAGCGAACTCCAACCGAAGCCTTTTTCTTTAGCGCTATCTTGTTTTGCTTTTTGGGCGAATTGTAGGCTATCCTTTTTTAAATAATCGTTCTGCTCAGTTGGCGTAAGGGGAATCGGGCGAATATTAGCCCAGTAGCTGGAATCCCTTTTATTCGCTTCATTCTCTATATACAAAACCTCCAATTTTGGCCTTTTTTCAACTGCTTTTTTGGTGTCAAAATCATAGGAGAGGTATTGGGTAAAATAATATCCAGTAACCCCAATATTGAATACATTGAGACCAAACTGCATTCGCGTGCTTACCGGTAAATAATGGGCATCGAATACCTGGTATTCTGTGTTTAGTTGTAGGCTGTCTAAAAGGCTTAATTGATTTCTGCGGTAAAGCGTTAACTGAATGCTTTGGGTAAAGAAAAGGCTGTCGCGAATGATTAAAATTCCCGTGCCGGCTGGATCATTTTTTCGCTTTGGTTCAAAGTGGATGCGGTAATATTTTTCATCGCCTTCATAATAGCTGCCTTCTAAGTGATATGAATAATAAAAGAATCCCTGACTGCCAATGGGCGAGGCAACTCCTCTTTCCATATCGAAACAAGGAACTATAGTGCGGTTAAAATCCAATACTAGATTGCTCGCTCGTGTTAATGAAAAAGCATTGTTTTGGCCACTCACCCGAGTAGACCGAATTTGTTCTTGGTAGGTTTTGGGAGCTGAAAAATGCAGTTCATTGATGGATTCAAAGAGATAAATGATGCCCGAACCACTTGAGTCAAGCCCAAATTCTTCGTATTCAATTTCCTGACCTAAAAAGCGATCCGGAACATCTTCAGCCTTCTGCATCCCCTTGATATAGACATCACAGGCATAATCTTTAGCCTCAATATCCCATGCTGTTCTATGTTTAATTACCTCGCGCATGATGGCATCTGCCGGATTCACTAAAGCGTTGATGACAGTTTCCTTCAATAGGGCATCTCTTTGTTTTAGTTGGATACGCAATAAGTGGCTGCTGTCGTTTTGATTTATAGTGGCGAAATGACTTTCATACCCTACAAAGCGGAAGGCTACACTTGCTTGGGCAGTAGAGATTTCGAGTTGGAAATATCCTTCATCATTGCTTACTGTACCGATACTCGTTCCTTGAATGAAGATATTAACAAAGGCCAAAGGTTCTTGCGTTTCGTCGGTAATGAGCCCCTCAACTTTCCAAGCATGTGCCCAGCTACTAATGAATAGGAATAGAAAGAGTAAGCTTGGTTTCATTGAGGTATTATGACGTCCAAATTAGGATAAAGGTTACAGAATAAAGACTACTTATTACACGTTGAGCATTTGCATGGAATCTCCAATTGTATTGCCTAATTTTCCGAATAGATGCTTCGAAAGTTAATTTTATCGTTTTTGCTCTATTCAACAAGTATACTCTTGTTTGCCCAAGATACGCAGTCTTTTAGTAAGGATAATATCCGCTTTGAAATGCCTAGTTCATGGGTAGTGCAGGATATCCCTCCTTATTATATTTTAGTCAGTGAACAGGCTAAGCCAGAACTGTCAGTGCTCACAACTTTTGACGTAGAAATTGATTCGACGTTTTCTAATCTTGATAGTTTCTGCACAGATTATGAAAGTCGTTTAGCGGAGAGTGAAGTATTTCTAAATTTTTATGTGGTAACAAAAAAAACGGTTGACTTTCATGGCATGGTAGCTACAGAATACCATTGTTCGGCAACCTTATCCCAACTGCCTATGGAATGGAAATCGGTGGTGTTTGTGAAAGATGGAAAAACCTACAAACTCTCTACTGCAGCACTTATGGGCCAGTTTAGAAAGCAAAAGCAGGTGACTGATTTGATTTTTGACACCTTCGAAATCGATTGATAGTCGAATTGAATTATTGCTTTCTTAACGAAAAATAAAAGAAAGGATTCACCAATGCTATCACTGGATTCTTCTTATAGGCCAGAGCTTGCAGCAGCGTATTAATGCGTGGTTTGCCAGAAATTAAGCGAATAAAATGGAGGAAGGCAAATTGGAAGAGTCTGCTAGAGGCAATGGGATTTATCAATTTACCTAAAGCCAGGTATCCTTTTACTCGTTTATGCAGCTTCTCTTGATAGTCGTGCATGAAGTCTGCAGAAAAGTTATTTTGTTCGAAACATTCTTTGGCTTTAAGAGCGGCTAACTTCGCACTCATACTTGCCTGTGGTATACCGTTGGCAGACAGTAAGTCAATGAGTCCAGCAGAATCACCAACAAGCATAAAGCCTTTTCCGCAAACCGTTCGGTTCTTGGTTCCAAGATATAATCCAGCTCCTCTAAAAGGATGCACCAGCGTAGCGTCTTTGAATTTTTCTTTGAGTACAGAATTGCACTCTAATAGAGCGTAAAAACGTTCTTCTAAGGTAATATTGTACCTTATGGCTGCATCTTTCTTGATAACAAGATTGACATTATATAAACCCTTACTGAGCGGGGTAATATATACCCCTCCAGGAAATACCGACTTATCAAAATAGAGTTCGGGTTGGTCGCTTTCGCAGTGTACTCCTTTAAAATAGGCGCGGATGCCAAGGGCAAAATGTTTATTCTCCGGTTTAGGCATTCCTAGTTTCTGCGGAATACTCGAAGTGCTCCCTGCAGCAACAATAATGAGCTTGGCTGAATAACTGGTCTGGGTTCCTTCTAAGATGTAGCCTTCGTCTTGGGCTTTTAAATCACGAATGAATGTATTGCTATACACCGTGGTAAATTCCGATTTCCTTACATGGTCCAATAAGAAGCTATCAAACTCGGCCCTACGAACAGAGTAGCATGCGGCATCGTCTTCTAGTCCCTCGATGCCCTTATACTTCACGGTAACACTGCTGTTCTTTGGATTGTAAAATTGGGTGCCCGATAATGGCGAAAGCAATCCGTCTTCCATCATACGGGGAATTAAAGACGCATCCAATTCATTTAAACTCCGGAGTACGATTGACGGGAGTACATCGCCGCAGGACTTATCTCTGGGAAAAGAATTCCCTTCTAACAAGACGTGTTTCAAGCCGAACTTACTGAGCCACATGCTGGTAAATAATCCACCAGGACCGGCGCCAATTATTGCAATAGGGAAGTCTTGAATAGGGCTCGTCATGCGCTGTGGAACGAAGGTAATTAAAGAATCCCTCTCAAGGAATAGGAATAGCGTGAGAACTTCTTGCCTAGTGGTGAATAGCTGATTTATTTGCTTTTTTCTTCTGTATGATGGATGTCCATTGTCGGTATACGCACAATTTCTACTGTCGCAGAAGCTAGCGTTACTTTTCCTTCCGTTTGCTGAATTCGTTTGCCAATCTGCTCATTTAAGCGGTGCTTGGTTACCCGACGCTTCTTATAGTCGACAATATAGCGCAAGTTGAATGAGGTCCAATTGTCATTAAGTGATATGGCCAAGGTCGGCTCTACTTGTGCATCTTCGATATAATATTTGCTGACCACTTCTTGCCATTTGGTGATGGATTCTTCGACGTACTTGGAAAGTTCTTCTGAGGCGACTTCGATCAAGATGGTTTTGGCCAATTCCATGTCTGAACCGTAACGAATCGGAATGGTAAATTCATCCCAAACAAAAGGAAAGTCGCGCGAATAATTGTAAACCGGTCCTTTGAACACGAAAGCATTACTCAGTTTTACGATTCTACCGCTGTAGTTATCGCTCGATACCCATTCGCCAATTTCCATCATGGTGGTATAGATGCTATCGATATCAATCACATCGCCTTTAATCCCGCTGATTTCAATGCGGTCGCCTGGTTTATATACCCGTACAAGAAAAATATAAAAAGACCCTGCAATACTTAAAATTAGTTCTTGGAGGGTAATGGTAATGCCTGCGGTAAGTAAACCAATGGCTAATCCGAAATCCTTGATGCTCCCAGTAAAAAATGAGATGGATAAGAGCACAATAAGAATATAGCCGAGGATTTCAATGCCTTTTTGTGATTTATAACGCAGCGAAGTATCGGGAATTTGGCGTTTCAGTGCACGCCTCAAGATAACAATGAGCACGAGCACAAGGAACACCCAGGCCAAGTATTTGATGACTTGTATGGATATCGGGTGGGCCGTAATCCAATCTTGAAAGGTATCGAGTAATTGCATGATAGATTCTCAGTTAGCTAATTTAGGCCTTATCCTTTTGCTTGTACCAACTTGCCGCCAAGCCAAGCCATGGGAATATAGGCGAATAGGATATCGACGATAGTAAACCAAATTGGACCAGGCAATAAATAGTTCACTGCAATTCCTCCAATTAAAAAAAAGCCCCCCACAATAAATGCCAACATGAGTTTGCGGTCTACCCCAATTATCGCAGCAATAGCGGCACCAGCCAAGGTGCCAAGTGCATGGGCGAAAAATGGAAATATAAAATACTTGGCATCTAAACTAGGCATGATCGCCGCAAAAGCATCCATATCATTCGGGTCTAATCCTTCTATCGGAAAAATGGAATGCCCTGTTTGAACCAATGCCATATTGATGATGCTACCACCAAGCCAGCCAACTATGACTGCTAATATATTCCGAAGCGTTTGATTCATGTCTCTGATTATTAATGATCCATCCCAGTAAAAGAAGAATAGGTTAAATGTAGTGATTTTTAGATTCTCAGTAGAAAAATTATACTTCATTTTCCTAACCGTCACATCCTGGTGATGAGGTATCGCCGTCTTGTCATTTTTCCTGATATTCGCAGAAGGTGAAACAAGAGCCCCTTTTTACGTTATTGCAGCAATTCGGCCCCCTTCCTAAGGAAGTGCTGGAAGACTTTTCGGCCATTCTGCATCATCAAGTTTTTTCGAAAAACGAGGTCTTATTGGAAATTGGCGACCGCGCAAAATACGTGTTCTATATCCATAAAGGCTTGGCGCGTGCTTACTATTATCACGAAGGAAAAGATGTAAGTGATTATTTCGCCATCGACGGTCAACTGCTTGGGGCCGTACCAAGTCTGTTCACGGGACAACCTAGCAAAAAAGGACTCCAGTTGATTGAGGAATCGGAGGTCCATTACTTCTTAAATAGCGATTTTGATCGGCTTTGTGCGAAATATCACAAACTCGAACATGTCGCAAGAAAGTTACTCGGACTTGGGTTGATGCAAGAACAATTGGCAATCGAAAGTTTACGCTTTTACAGTGTCAGAGAGCGTTACGAGCTGATGGAATCCAAATATCCCGGAATAACGAATCGTTGTCCTCTGCATTATATCGCCTCCTATTTAGGTACTACCCAGGTAAGCATAAGCAGGATTCGTGCAGGCTTACAATAGAATTTAACATAAGTAAAGACAAAATTCTATTCGCGTGACGAATTTTGCGCCTGTTATGAAAAACATATCGGTAGCCATTGTAGGCGGAGGCATAGCTGGATTGACCACTGCCATTGCTCTAGAAAATAAGGGAATTCATGTTGAAGTTTATGAATCCAGTAATTCGATTCATGCTGCAGGCGCAGGATTAGGACTGGGTATCAATGCGATGCTGGCATTTAATGCATTAGGCATTTATGATGAAGTGGTTGCAGCAGGGAAACAGATGCCTAGCTTTAGTATCTACGACGATAAAGGGGGGGTGATTACCCGCACTGAATTCAAATCAGAAGGGGAGATTGGCAATTTTGTTATTCATCGCGCCGATTTGCATCATATTCTACTTTCAAAACTAAATCCAAAGCAGATTCATCTGGGTAAAAAACTCGAACGCGTTGAACAGTCCGCAGAAGGTGTGAGCCTCTATTTTATGGATGATAGTCCGGTTCACTGCGATTATTTGATTGCCGCCGAAGGAATCCATTCTGTAGTCCGGAATTATGTAGCACCTGAATCCAAGCTGCGCTATTCGGGCTATACCTGCTGGCGAGCAGTGGTGAATAATCCGCATAAACTGATAGAAGAAACTTCCGAAACCTGGGGACGCAAGGGTAGAATCGGAATGGTGCAAATCAATCAGGATCAGGTCTATTGGTTCGCTTGCATAAATGCCAAGAAGAAAGATCAGCGTTTCAAAAACGTAACCCCCGAATTTCTTGCCACGCATTTTTCTGAATACCCAAAACCCATTCCTGCCTTATTGCGCAATACCCCCGCTTCGGCTTATTGCATAACGATATAATTGACATCGAACCCTTAAATCGGTATGCTTTTGAGCGCATTGTTTTGATTGGTGATGCAGCCCATGCGACTACCCCGAATATGGGACAAGGAGCTTGTCAGGCGATAGAAGATGCAGTCGTGCTTGCGAACAGTATGGAGGAGCATTCCAATTTTGAAAAGGCCTTTCAAGACTTCGAACAAAAACGATTGACTCGATGCAAATGGATTGTCAATACTTCCTATTCGCTTGGAAAGGCGGCCCAACTGGAAAACGCTTTCCTCATCGCATTGCGCAATTTTGTTTTTCGTAGGATTCCGAAAAGGGTGTCTGAAAAGCAGATGAAGAAGTTGGAAGATGTGGCTTTTGGTTTTGACTGATCTATAAAAGGGTATTTAATCGGATAGTCATGTTAGAATTTTGACAGACTTTTACCTAAGGAACTTTTTTCAAGTCTCGCTAAATAATACCTTGGTATGAATTAATTGAAACCATTTCAATGAGACTTAAGCTATTTCTTTTCTTTGGCCTATTGACTTTCATGCTTTTCGCTTGTTCCAAAAGCGATGAAACTAAATTCCAAAATATCCAACGTTCGGTAGATGCCATCAATACCGACACGCTGGTTTATGAAGTGATGGAAACAAGCGCTAATGGAAGCATTGCTGGATTGGCAGAATTTCCTCAGCATGCCAGCTATTCAAAGTTAACACGAGAATCTGGCTCCGGACGAGTAGTTTATTCTTACCTAGCCGAACCCAATTATATTGGAGAAGATTTTGTCAAAATCAGAATTTCCTCAGATGGAACACAAACTCCTGCAGAGGTGAGTTATGTATATTTGACGATAACGGTGAAGTAGAAGGTTTAGGTCGAGGTTAAGGATTAGTTTGAGTGGAAATAAAGATTCTGGTCTCTGACTGCGTGCTCTGACTGCGTGAGCCGAAGCCGACGCAGGAGGCATAGGTTCAGGCGATTAGCAGAAGTGTAGCTTGTCGAAGAGCGGTAGACTCACAGTTTAAGAAATTTTGCCCTCAACACTAAGTCGTCACTCTGGGCTTGCCGAAGGGCTAGAACTCCTTAAGTCCTAGGCTCTGCTTTTGCCAAGATATATTGGAGTTCGTGTGGAATAGGAAAAGGCTTCAATGGCGGAACATTGGCGCCTCCAGGATTTCCAAGCGGAACTTTGCCAACAAATGACTTCACGCCACCAAAAATTAAACGAGGAACCTGACCGACTATTTCTTTTCCGCTTTTGATATGGATGCCAAACTGAAGCATCTTCCAATGCACAAAACTATGGGCAAAGGGATAACGTTGTCCGATGATGTGGGCGTTCTCTAAATGCGACCAGGCATTGGCAAGGTCCTGAGCACCCATGCGTTCCTTATGCGCGGTCAGTTCAGCCACGTAATAGGGCCGAAGTGCTTTTGGAAGGGTAGTATAGAATTTCATGCTGAATCAAAAATAGGACAATCCTTAATTCGAAAAAAGCTGGATTGTATAATCAAAAAGTTCAGGTCCGCCTGATTTCCCATGGCCAGGAACAACATGCTTAATTGACCAAGGATAATTTTGAATGGTTGCCACCGTAATGGGCCATTGAGTCAAAACGGCATCTTCTAGATTTCCTTTGCCAGCATCGAGTTCTTTGATTAAGCATCCACCAAAGAGGATTGCGTCTTCTGGGATATAGCTGACCACATTATCTGGCGTATGTCCTGCACCAAAAAAACGGGTTTGTATGGACTGAGTTCCGAGTGACAATTCCAGACTGTCAATAAAACTATTTTGGGGTATAACTGGATGCTTGCCTCTTGCTAAGGCAATGGTTTTTGTCGAAGCATAGGAGGGAATACCCGCTTGATGAAAAGCATTCAGTCCGCCCAGGCAATCCACATGGAAATGATGCACAATCACTGCATTTATGGGGAGTTGAAGTTGGTCTTGAATCCAATAAATGAGCTCGCTTGAGCTTGTGTCATCTACGGGTGTATCGAATACTATCGCCTCATTGTCATGTACATAGATTAAGCCATTGCAGGGGAACATTCCGTATTTCGGCAAGTTGATATAAGAGATATGCTGATAAACGTGCTCGCTAATTTGCTCGATTTGCAAATTCTCCGAGGAATAACTGAGTGATACAGGATCTTTTGTGGTGCAGCCAATTAACCCGAGCCAGCTCAGGCAGAGCAAAATTTTAATGTAGTTGTTCATCAAATCGACTCCAAATATAGAATTGATTTCTCGACCTGACTACCCGCCGAGGAGTCGACTATTTGAAGGAAGTAGGTAGCAGTATTTCCTTCGCCTCGTAAATTGTGGCGTATCCGTTCTCTTGAAAATAGCTTCGGGTATCAAGGTTTGAATCGGCTGCAAGGGCCATGACAAAGTCGCCACCCCAAGCCCCGAGGGATTTTATGGCTCCAGGAAAATCTGAAAAGAGTTTCGTTTTCACTTGAACGAGGTTCAGCGCTTCACCGATAAGCTGTTCACTTTCATCCATACTTACTAATAGCTGATTCCGACTCGGATTGGCTTGGTAATTTTCAATGAGCGTATTTAGAGCAAACAGAGCTGGCCCTCCTTTTTCCTGTTCTCGGTAATGTTGAATTCCCTCTCGGCTATCTTGTTTCTGACCTAGGTAGACGAAATAAACGTCTTGCTGAAGAAAACCGCCAAGTTCAATTTCTTTCCAATCTGCTTTATTCTCATCCAGTAGATTATAGACTATTGGTCCCTTGGCCTCCGCACAAGCGATATCATAACCACTTCCGGTGAATGAACGAAAGAATAAGTCCATTGCATCAATACCTGCCCATTGAGCAATGAGGGAGATGAGGGTAGAGCTGGAACCAAGTCCCCATTCGCTAGGATAATCAGCAGTGATCTGCGCTTCGTGGTAAAGTCCGTCTTTCAGGAAGTTCGGATTTAATGCACGAGCATGCATCAAGAATTTTTGCAATCGAGTGGCTACCTCATCCTGCAAACCATGGAGCAAGTTTAGCTCTTCATCAAAATAGGCCTCAAACCAGATATGTCCTTTATGATCGAAACTCTTCCAGTACATGCCGCGTACTTGCACCGAATCGGAGCTCACAGCTAAACTTTGTCCGAAGCGGGTTGGCCAAGCCAAGGCCGTGCATCCATCTAAAACAAAATACTCCCCAAAGAGCATCAGTTTACCATGTGCACGGAAGGAGCGGGAATTGGACATGCAGCGAAGATACGAAGGTTAAGGATAAGGATAAGCTTGAGCGATTCGACTTGGCGAAAATCCTCGCTGCGCCTTCGCTAAACAGCTTCGGTGCACAGGCTAGCGGACACGTATGAAATGGTTGTCTAACCATCTAAATATCTCACCATCTGCTTGTCTCACTCTTTCATTTTGACACAATCATGACAATGGCATCAATTTTCGGAATGCTCTTTGAATTAGAGGGCTTAGATTTTTGCTACGTAAGAATCATTGGATGAAGTGACAAAAGTCTTTCAAACGAAACTTTATTTACTGAAATTAGTAGGCCTATAAAGCATATGTACCTGAACCGATGCGCTTCTTTCCTCTTTGGCCTCATCTTGCTTGTTGGCCTGCAGGTTTCTGCCTCTGCTCAGGTGGGTGATGATTTCAACGACGCCATTGAAATTCCAATTCCCGACCAAGGATTTGGTACGGCAACGCTTATATCCCAGGCCATTTCCTTAGCCAATAAAACTACCGAGCTGAATGAGTATTTTCCAAAAGACTTGGTGCTGGCCGCCTTAGTGGAAAAATCAGTTTGGTATAAATTCACCCTGCCGACCAACCGTAATGTTACTGTTCAATTGGAAGGATTGGGCACTATGCCACCTCAAGATGCAGGTTTTGCTATCTACAAAAACCCTGGAGCCTTTGCGGGTCCACACCGACTTACTAAACTTCTTCCTCCATTGAATAAAATGGGCAGTGTGCAAAATTCCTGTTTAGAGGCAGGCGTTTATTATATCCAGGTTCTAGCACGAAAAAGATCCACAGATTCAGTACAGATAAAGTTGGATGTCAGGAAGAACGGAAACGTGTGGTCAGAGACGCAAAATGCCTACTTGGTGCAGAATTTCGGCAACAGTGTATATACCTCTTCTGGTGAATGTTCGTATATCCCCGATGTGACTGTGGCGGCGATGATGCCGGATTCGAGTTACCATCATTTTTTTAATTGGCGCTTTGAAGCCTATGCGAAATTTTCAAAAACACGCCACGATTTCCTTATATCGGGTCTTAAACCAAGCTTCTATTATATTGTTAAAGAAGCCTTTCCTGACCCAATCAACCAATGGCAAATCTTGGATAGCGGACAAGTCACCGATGCCTCAAACACCGTCATCTGGGATTGTGTTCAAGGAAATAGCCTGGCAGAAGGAACTTACCGTATTTTACTTTTCTCGCAAGCACCAGGTATCAATAAGGTATTAGTGACCCATAGACTTCAAAACCAGGGAAGTTCTTTTGAATCCCATCCACAAAAACTTCCTGCAAACCAGCAATTGGGATCCATAGCAAGCCGGGCAACTATTGAAGGAACTTTATCCTGCAATACTCCCGTTTATACCCAGGTTTGTCCGAATCTGAATAACGATTTGTTTTCAATCAATTCGCTGGGAGATAGCATCCCTCTGGAATTTCAAACCTGGTTTACTTTCGAGGTGCCTAACGATTGCCGCATGGCGATTAATAGTCAGCGGATAGGTACTCAACCCGATATTTCCTCCAAATTAGAGATACGTATGTACCAAGGTTCCAATTTGACCAATTGCACCTTGACGCGAATCCTGCCCGATTATGGTCGGGTATATTGTTTGAAAGGCGGACAATCCTATACCATCCGCATTCTTTGTCCCTATGATCAGGGGATATTGGATAATCCATTCCGATTATTCCTCGATCAAATCACCTATGTCAATCACCCTCATCAGTATTCGGATAGCCTCTATCCTGAAATGATTAGTGATCCATTAAAGAGTTTCCCTAGTGCATTTACCGGAGAGCCTGCTTTTCTAGAATATAGGGCTAAGCAGGTGTATATGGGGGAGGATACCTTATTTGTCGGAGCCATTTTTCGCGAGTTTTATGTTTCTGAGGATTTAATACCCTTTAAACTTTCCATCAAGGGCTATACTATCTATGCTCAAGCTGGCTCTGGACTTTACCTTCAACGTGGGAGAAAGAGTTTAGGAACGGCAGATGAAGTGATATCAAAATTTGGTGGGTCTGTGGATTTTCCTGCAGGATTGGCTAAAGGATGGTATACCTGCACACAAATAGTTGGTCCGCTAAATGGTGATTGCCATGATATGGGTGCGGATAAGGCTTACCAACTGGAATTCTCAGCCTTAGAAGAATGCAATACAGGATCGGTTGAAGGTAGTCTGGCGAAACCAATTCAGGTGAATCCCAGTCCGCTAGTATTCACATCACAATTAATCAATGGAATCAATTATGATGCACCAAATACTTATACGACCTCCAACTTGTGTTTTACTACACGGCAGATTGATACAGGGTATGCCGCCTGGCTCAATCAATCATGTCCCACAGCCAACTATCCCAAAGGGTTTAACTACGTTGAATTTGACATCTTAGATGAAGCAGAGGCCTATATTTCTGTTTCTGGTTATCGGTATTATTTGTTGAGAGGAGCCGTTAGTGTGAATCCTTCTCTTCGGTTTAATACGAGCAACTATATCCATCCCTGCAATTGGGAAGGAAAATTCTGCCGACTTGTAGCGGGGAATTATACAGTTGTCATTTTGGGCAATGTTACCCAGAATGCTCCTTTTGAAATTACTATTGGACCGATTAAGTCGGGAACAAATGATCGGATAGAAAACACTATTTCCTTGGGTACGCTCCAAGATACATTTCGCATAGCTCCTTTGGTTTTGAACTGTGCCTATAGTGCCGATAATAGTGATGTTATCGCGGGAATTATTCCTGCCTCAAATTTCGCCTCAGAGCATATGGATACTGGCACGAATGCGACCGTGAGTAATTCTAGGTTTATGACAGCCTGGTATGACTTGTCCGTTCCAGGACTAGGAAATCTCGAATTATTCAGTAACTATGGCATCTATGTTTATGAAATCTTAGACAGCATGAGATGGGCGCAATGGAAAGGGAAAGCCCAATTTCGCGATTCCTTGGCAAGCTATTTAAAACCGGTAGCTGCCAGAGCTGAATTTTTCAATAAATCGGTTTTGGTATATAATGGTGTGTGTAAACCGAAACACTATGCAATAGCGCTCAAAAGGGTTTCATCGTATATCCCCTATATAAGCGACTTAAGCGGAACATGGGCTCCTGCGGTAAAGTCCAGTCAGGAGAACGATTTTTGTGAAACGGCTGGAGAAATCAATATGACCAGTTTTGTTGGGAAAGGAATAAGCCTCGATCCGCGCTGTTTGAGTAAGGGTGAGGGTTTTGGAGAAGATGGAAAGAACATGTCTTGTCTTCCTTTGGATATCGAATATGCTACAGCATGGGTGAAGGTGCACGTAGATCCGGGCGATGTATATGATGTCTATTTCAATGTTCAGACAAATTTCGGAGGCTATGCCAATAATGAGGTTCATTACCGGATTTTATTCGGCTCTTGCTCGGCATTAAATCCTGGGCCATGCGTGGTAAATGCCAATACGCAAATTGGATTTCAGTGCATGCAGCCAGGCGATTATTTTATCCAAATTGCGGTGCCTAAAGATATGGGCAGCGCAGTATTCATCAATAACCCAATAACGGTCTCGGCGACGGTTCGTCAAAATGGAAACTCCGCAAACTGTACGTCATTTGATTTAACTAAACCCTTAGCCAATTTTGAGTTTGAAGGGCAATGCAAAAGCGATTCGGTATTCTTTACCAATTATTCGAGTCAGGGTTCGGATATTAGCTATTTATGGGATTTTGGTGATGGACAAACCTCTACCGAAAAGGATCCCCGGGTCGAATTAAAAACACTGCAGGTACAAGAGGACAGAGAAATCAAACTCTTTACAACGAATACCCAAAACGGCAAGAGTGATTCTTTCTCCCGATTTATTCGTCTATGGAAAGACCCTCTAAGCGTCGATGTGCCTTTTGGCGATACCTTGATTCGTTGTGGAACTCAATTGAAAATAAGTTCCGCGCATAGCTTTTCTAATGGTATCCCGCTGTATTGTTTTAACGGACAAGATACCTTGGATGGAAATACGGTGAACCAACGCTTTACCCAAAATTCGGAGATTCGCTTTCTGGTGTGGACAGCAGGTTGTTTTGTCGATACACTAGTCACGGTGCGTATATCAAATAAGCTGGGCTTAGAACCTACCGACACCACCTTGTGCAAGGACGAGTTGCTCGCCTTTGATTTAAGGGGATGGAAGCCGGTTTCGGTGACTCCACATGTTCAAGGGCCGATTTATCAGCTGCAGGAAACGGGGAATTACGTCTTTACAGTAAGTGATTCGGGCTGTATTTATATTGATTCGATTGATGTAGTGAGCATGGCCCAAGTATGGCCTTATGGGGCTGATTCCGTGGTTTGTGACCAGGATTCAATTCTGTTAAGTATAGATGACCAATACCAAAATTATTATTGGCAGGATTCCTCTACAGCGACCAGGTTCTGGGCAAATCAAAGCGGCCACTATTGGGTAGAAGGGCAGTGGGGTGACTGTATCAATCGGGATTCCATTTGGGTTTCAATCAGCGATGTAAGTAATCCTCTGCTTATGGAAGCCGATACCCAATGTCAGGATTTTGAATGGACATTACGCTCTTCGAAAACTGCACTCCTGTATATCTGGGGCGATGGATCACAGGGAATTCAGACCCAGACCAAGGATACCGGTTGGATGACACTTTATATTTCAAATGCTGGCTGTTTGGAAATTGATAGCGTCTATCTCCAACATTACCCGAATGAGCTAAACCTTGGGAACGATACCCTGTATTGTGATTTTATAGATATGGTTTTAGATGCGGGCCAAGGTTCTGCCTATGCCTGGTGGCCACAGTATTCAGGTGAACGCTTCTTTCAAGTGCCCGATACCGGCCTTTGGGGAGTATGGATGATAGACCAATATGGATGCGAACAAGAAGACACCATCCATATCGGACAATCATGCGGCCCATATTTCCAGATGCCCAATGCTTTTTCTCCTAATAATGACGGGATAAATGATTGGCTCCAATGGGTCTATGTAGATATTGATGAATTTGAAATCTATATCTATAACCGCTGGGGCGAGTTGATGCACCATACCACCAATATACATGACTTTTGGGATGGCAATTTCCACGGGGTAACCGCAGGAGATGGCGCCTATATCTATATCGTAAAATATGCAGGCACCAGCAGCAATGGCATACGCGAGGAAGGCAAAGATTCCGGAAGTTTTATTCTCCTTCGTTCAGACCGCTAAGGCAATAAGTCGACCAGTCGTAATGTCGACTAGTCAACATTGCTAATTCACCTGCTTCTTCATCTCCTCAATCTGAGCAGCAAATTTCTTTGCATCTTCATTGTCTGGAGTGGCAGCTTGGTATATGGCTATAGCATATTCTGCTTTTTGAAGGTCTCCTGAATTGATTGCATTGCTCGTAAGGGAATAGCAACCGAGTCCGATGAAGCCTAAAATGCGCTCATACATCACATCTGTTTTGGTAAAATCATGCAGGGCAGCAATTTCGTTTTTCCACCAGCCTAGGTCTTTGGTGCCAAAGGATTGGAA
>Ga0100378_1003000_pt1 | contig 16437 bp, 16 predicted proteins | sample CryGeymeta201502_FD_81535 | JGI IMG/M metagenome (GOLD analysis project Ga0100378, IMG submission 81535) | Groundwater microbial communities from Crystal Geyser aquifers in Utah, USA - Crystal Geyser metaG 2015-02 | ecosystem: Environmental > Aquatic > Deep subsurface > Groundwater | place: USA...
CAGGCGACTAAGCTATTCGAAAACGAGAAGTATGAAGAAGCAGCATAAATATATAAAAACTACCTTTAAGACCACGGCAACGATGAACCTGGAGAGATTGATGGCCTGGGCCAGATGTAACTCTCTTTAGGCTATTATTAATGGTTTTTGTATAGGCACTATAAAGAGGGCATCGAGAGCAAAATGTACAAGGGTACCCCCTATGATGCGTTATCTCTATGCTACCGTGGAATGAAGAGTAACTAGGGGGGCATGGAAGAGGGTATAGAGTGGTACAGAGATATGGTAGATGATTACCCCTAAAACTACGCCTTTATCATGGGCTATGCCAACATTCTCAATAATAAAGGAATTTTCGAATAAGCTCTTGATTACTACACTCGCGTACACAAGATGAAACCAGAATGGGTGAGGCCTCTGGAGTGCATAGCCTATATTTATGAATACAAGAGGGTCTTGAAAATCAAATCCAAGGAAACATGCCACAAAATTCAATAAATAGACCCTGATAATAGAGTAGCTCTTTTTATCTTGGCCCGAAACCAGGGGACGGCTGACTAGAAGATCAAGATGTTGATACAAGTGACAGAGAAGCATCCTCAATATGCCCGTGCCTACAATGAGATTGGAATCGTTTATGGAGGTACCAAAAAGATGTACCAGTAGGCAATAGTTTGGTACTAAAAGGCCAGCAAGGTAGCCCCTGAGTACTCCTCCTGCTACAACAACATAGGAGTCAATTTGGAGTTGATGAGGAGGTATGACTAGGCAATAAAGTGGTATTTCAAGGGAATTGAGAAAGACAAGGAGTACAAGGCTCCACATTTAAATTTGAGTGACATATATGATCGGCTCAGATACAATGATGCCAAGATTAGCTCCTTAATGAAACAGTTCAGCATCTATCCTGATTATTACTACTACGAAACAGGCCTAGCCTACTACGACAAGAGACAATATAAAGAATCAATTAGGTATTACTAAAAGGCTTATGGCTGCCTCAATGAGCTGAACAAACACATATACAAACTACATAATTCAACAGGAATCACTTATGACGATATGAAAAATAACACCTAGGCCATCAAATACTATGGAAAAGCTATCGAGGCCAATCCTAAATATCACACTTCCTATTACAACACTGCCATTGTTTATAAGCGATAGGGAAACATATAAAAGGCTATCGAGTGGTACAAGAAGGCAATTGAAGTCAATCCTCGATACAGCTACGCTTACAACAACCTAGCTAATATTTATAAAAATCAGAAAAATTATGAAGAGGCAATCAAAAACTACAAAAATGCTGTCAAACATCTATCCACTTATACTCTTGCGCTTGCCAACATGGGAGTCTGCTACCTGAAGCTAGAAAACTACAGATAGGCCTTCAACGCTATGGAAAGAGCTCAGTAATGCCTTCCAACAGACAACAACAACCTCAGCAAGGCAAACAGAGTCTTCCTCAACTAAAATTTGACAAAGTTCAAAACGGAAGGATAAATGTGGCGTCAAAATGGCTGCATCACACCCTAGCAGAGATCAAAACTTAAGAACCTTATAAGCTCTTTTGAAGGCAATTTCAAGACTAGTATTTTGGGCAATATGATGCAAGAACCTGTGAGCTAAGAAAAAACCATGAAGAGGTAAATCCTAAACATCGTCGAGCTGGTTCAAGATGACTAGTTTGAGCTGACCAATATAGATAAAGTATTTTCTCAAATCAAAGTTCTTTTTGAAGACAATGAGGAATACTTTGAGATCATTCCTGAGCTATTTTTGCAATATTTTTCGAAAAATGCCTTTACAAAGAACAGAGCTATCCTTGATATTGAAAATGATTTGAAAAGGTCAACAAAAATATTGGAAAAAATGTCGGTGATTGACATTGGTGATTAGGAGTAGGCTGAAATGAACAACAGAAAAAATATCACCTTAGAAATGGAGCATTTCAAACCTCCAGAAGAACGAAAGGTCAATCTTTTCAGGACAACCAAATTTTTCGATAACTATGAGCAAGTTTTCGCAGAGGTGTTTGCAGTAAATGAAGAGACAAAAAAATCATATCCCTAGTTCAAAGCTTTGGTGGACTCCGTGCGTAAGGAAAGCTACGGTACTCTCTTCGGCATTGGTATGAAATTGCCCAAGGATGAAAGATACCAGTTCAAGGTGTTGCTGAGGATCTTTGAGAAGATGTTCAAGCTATAAATGACAGAAAGCAAAGTCAATCAAATGATCAGCAAGATTGATGCCAATATAAAGACAGTTTCTCTAACCAGTAAGGGAAACCATCAGTTCAGAATCATTGATGTAATGCACATGATCAGATAAAACTGGACCAAATAAATAACGGAAATCGTCAAGGCTAGGAAAAAGGTCCACAAAGAAACAAAATTCGAAGTCAGCGATCTTCTCAGAGGAAAAATCATGTTTTAGTCCCTGGATCATATAAAGAAGGCTGTGGAGAGGGTCGATCTGGTTTGCCACGAGAACAAATATCAAGTCATTGAGATGAGTAATAGACTAATGAAAATGCAGACTCAGGATGTAGTTATCAAAATAAAGATAAAATAGGCTGTTTGTGAGCTGCAGCTGGCTCTCAATCAGGAACTGAACAAGTACCATCTGAATCATGCAATCTATTAGATCCTGAGATCGCCATTAGGTTGTGTCTTTGGAAGCTACATCTTCAAATCCAAAGGAGTTCACTATCCTTTTATCACGAACTGCAAGGATATTGTCAAGATACTGGAAGTAAAACAGGAAAGAAGCTAGTAGGAGAACAGGTGGCTAACAGCTGCTAGATACATATGCTCCTCCTTGGCATAAAATGTGCAGGAGTCGAAAGTTTAGTGATTTTACTTAGTTTATGCTTTTGATTCACAGTTTATCTAGATGATTAAATGACCAATGGGAGTTTACTGACGTTTATAAATATTTCCGAGGGTGTTTAGACTAAAGCCAAGGAATATCCAAATTAGATATGATATAATCTACTATTCTGATGTTATAATTATCATGGCCGAATAATTTACCAATGCCGACAATGTCTGCAGAAAGACCCTGCTTGAAATTGTGGCCCGAGGAAGTGCTCTTCTGGCTGAAATGCAACGACTACACACCTTCATCCCTAAGGTATCTTTCAGGTCACCTAGATTTTCATCGACCCTGGCAACAAATATGCAAATATTCTTTATACCTTCGATTATTTCAACCAGTACAATGAGGCAGAGGATCGTATTCAAAAGAGCGCCGTAAATGTGGGTCTATTCAGGAATTAGTTGACCTCAACGAAAACATCAAGAACACCTATATGCCCCTTTTGGAACGATTCTACAAATTATTTTAAGGTATGGTCCTTCCCACTTAGCAATATACACCTACTACTAAGCTTTAGTCGACTTCATTGCTGAAATCCAGACGGGCGTGTTCATGCAATATTCACTTGAAAACCTTTTCACCATCGAAGAAGGAAAACAGCTGATCTGCTAAGCATTCTATTTGTTCGGAGTAATGCTCCTGCTCATGGACCACCTCATTTAGGGGCCAGTCAGATAAAGAATTATCTTATGCTATTACCGAAACAAAGGAGGAGAGAACATCAGCAACATCAACAAAATCATCAAGTTGGTAGCAGATACGGAGTTTAGAACGCCTGAAAAGAGGGCTGCCAATTATGTCAGACCTTCTAATTACCCCTAAGACCTGTTTGCTCGCTACCCTTTTGACAGTATTTATGAGGTGATTCAGAGTAAGTGATTGAATCCGTAATTCTGGCTATAAAAGATGACGATATCTACAAGCAAATGCCAGCCTATCCCCAAGCAAAATATCGTTCTTTTGCTCTTGCCAACCAAAGTTCCATGTTGTTCGTCTTGCTTTTCTTCCAGCCTGATGTGCTAAACAGAGCAAGAAGCACAATGCGGTAGATAGTCGATAAGCATTTTTACAACACATGGGTCATCCCTTTCTACCTGGGGTACATTATCGATCTCACTGAGTGGTGGAAGCCCTACAAGGCAGCTAAGGCAGCACTAAACAACATTCTCGATTTATAGAGCATCCAAGAGCTAGTCAATTTTTTTGTGATGAAGCAGGCATAATGTTACTAAAAATGCACAGAATACTTAGCCGAAGGGGTGATGACTGATGAATATGTCACTTATAACCTAAACACCATGATGAACTGTGTACGAGACTCCAATGTGGCACTGAGATGGCTCATATTGCACAGAAATACAGTTCACGATAAAATAAGATAGGTCGTTCATGCATCTTCAAACTAAGTCGGATTACTGAGGTTGATGCTTGTTTGCTCATAATTTGAAACAATTCTCAAAGAAAGAATCACTAGTTTGTTGGGATAAAAATAAAATTTGTGGGAGATTGATCGGACAGCTTGCTCATAGAGACTTCAAGAGCTTTCTGAATATTATGGAAGAGCTCAGGCTTTAGGAAAACTGGAGGCTGATTAATCTTTAAAAACCTGGTTTGAAGACATGGCAGAGTCAGTGGGAAACATTTCATATTCGAACTCAACTTATGCAACAAGAAAGATCCAAGCATTTATTAAAGCTTTGGAAGACATTGAATAGTATAATCAAGTGGGATCAAAAATCCAAGTTAAGACTTATCTTCAGGACACTCGTAGTGATCTTGACCACATGGTTAAGGTAGTCAACATCAAAAAATCAACTCTTTCTCATATTGAAATCATCTCAGATATCACTTGGAGTTGGATAGCCCTGAAACAATACATTCGTCTCATGCAAAAATAAATCAGAAAGTCTCCTAACATCGCATTACTTTTGAAGAGCACCTTCATGAAGTTAAGCTCGATCCTCAACATTCCAATGGTAAGACTTATCAGTGCTCAAAGTCCAGATATTGAAAGCGTGTCCAAATTTTATTCGAACTAACTGATAAAGATCGTGAAGGATGTACTTCAAATTATTCCTCAGTTGGTCTTTGAAAATCTTGATAGCATCATCACTATCTTCCTAACTAAAATGTCAACTGAACCTCATAAATTTGACAAAGCTTAGCTCTTAAAGTATAGTCAGTTTTCTCAGAGACTCGAAATTTCCAAACTCACAAATGAAATTTCCCTTTTTGCTGAGAGTATTCTCAACATGGAAACCTATTTAATCGGTGTGATCGAGGTCAACCCAAAAGAAGTACTATAAAATGGGGTCAGAAGAGAGCTGATCAAACTCATCGCCTCTATTTTGGAACGTTCTCTTAGGGTCAAAACCACTACTCCAGAATAATTTTTAGCCAAAATAATTCGTTTGAGTGAAAAGCTAAAGAATTTCAAATTGAGTCTTGAATACATTCAGGATTTTATTCACATTCACGGTCTGAAAATGTTCTATGAAGAGTTTGAAAAGCTGATGTATGCATACGCAGATATGGAAAAACTTTATATGACGACAAGAGAAGTTGGGTACTAATAACTGAACTACGATGAGAGTATCCCCATGCCAAAAGGATAATACAAAAATTGCAACACTTTCTTTGGAGAATTGTTGAATGAAATCATCGATTTGACCCTTCCCAGCAAGTGCACATTTTTGCATGCGGCATATGGATTTTATAGTATTGAGCTGAAGAAAGAAGTTTTGACGCTGAAGACTCTTCATATTCTGCAGAAATGCATTGGAATCAGCGGACTCCAAGGGCTAGATTACTTATTGAGCATGAAAATTATGGACAAGCTAAAACAGGCCGTGAAGGCCTTGACAAAGGTGAGTGAAGATCAAGGAGCTAAAAGCATGTTGCAGAGCGCCTACAATTCCTTGAAAAATATGGGAAGCTTCAGTGATCGGTATGAAGGTACTCTCAATGTTCTCAAGAAAAGTTGTAAAAACCTCAGTGATTATTTGGTCATAAACTTGGCATAATTAGGCCAGTATGTGATGCTGCGAGATATGATATGTTTGCTGCTGAGAATGTTAGGGAAAACAGGTTCTCCAAGGCTTTGTCTTGTGCTGAATGATCTGAATGAAGCACTGCTGAATGACATGACTAAGAATCAGTTTATGTAAGAGACTGAAGAGAACCAGGAACAAATAATAAATGACAATCTCGTACTTGCCTTGGCTGGGCCTTACTTTGCACATATGGGGATGCAAGATCCTATGAAAAAGGTATTCATCACTTGCAAACATATCGAGAGCCTACCCATCATCCTCTTTGCATCGGTTTCCTTACAAATCTTCAATATGGATTATGACAATAACTTAAAATCTCTGGTCAGAGGGAAGAAGAGCCCAATTTAGCCAAACATGTTCATAGTTGGCAGTCTCTGCCTGTTGCAGCAGTTCCATCCCAGTGCTAAGCTGGAATATTTTGGTAACTCTATCATAACCTAGCCTTTATTGCAAACTACATTAAGAGCACGGTCTACTTCATCATGATCAATAAGGAAGTCAGCAAAAATCCTGAGCTAGTCGCCGATCTATTCACCTATATTCGCTTCCTTGAATAATGTTTCAAATTGTCGCGAGAACCCTATGAGAAATACAAGGAGATCATTGATTTGGGTCTGTTTGCTTCACTTGACCGGGAGACCTTAAAAAATGGCAGTAGAGGAAATTGATTACAACATGCAAAGATCATTATTGTCTGAGATATCACTACTTTTAACTGCTTTTGAGTTCATAGACCTCTGTAGAGTGGGTGCACTTCATACACTTAAGTTCTACCAGGTTATAGCCCATCATTTGTGTGTGAGGATTGAAATGATTTAGCTCTTTGGCCTCTTTTAGATCCTTCAGCTTTGGTTTCTTTCCGTGACGGTTATAGGTAAAATGCGGGATGTCATGAGCTGATTTTTCTGGAACTTTTAAGATAATTTATTCATTATTTTTCTTGGGAGTGACTTTGATATATCTAAATGTACGAAAGTAGAATGTGATGATTGCTAGGACTGCGATCAAGTTGAATATCAGTAATCCAAGGTCAAAGTAATCAACCATAGATCCAGACTAAAGATCAATTTTGCGTGTTTCGAGATGCGACCGGTCGTATTCAAGAGGAATATAGCTTTACATAATTATCAATATAATCATTCAGCTAAACCAAGAAAATCATTGGCGATGGGTGTAGTACTGTAGGGCAGCTTGACCCACAGCAAAAGCCAAGAATAACAAAATGACCAGAGTGTTGTCAACGTAGCCAATTGAGCCTAGCATTGAGGCTGGCATTATATCGTAGGGAAGGACGTTGTATAAAATTATAGCTCCTAAGGCTTTAAGGAAGACGGCGCTGCTCAAGAAGAACACAAGGAACTGCTGGCTGAAAATAAAATTCATTGTCCTTACTAGAACAACTGGAAGCTCTTTGATTTTTCTTTGCATCGATCTGTCATCTCCAAACTTTCGATTGTATTAAATTATATGTTGCCTGATTTGTTGAATCTTTTCCACTGGTTCTTTATCATCAAAAGCCTTAAACAAGGCAATTACATCTTTTCGACATAGAGGACAATCGATTCTCTCCCCATTTTTCTTACGACAGTATCCGAGAATGCAATCGGCACAAAATGAGTGTGAACAAGTAGCTACCAGTCTGAATATTTTTGGCTCAGCCAAGCAGAAGCAGCATACATTATCATCTACTTCGTTGGCTTGTTATCGTTCTTCAGGGAACACTGATGTTCTCACAGTGACGACCTCTTCTCTGAAATAGGGCCTGATGACTTTGTACCAGAGTAGCCGTCCGAAGAACCAGATAAGGAATACAATAAGAGCGAACCATATCCACTTTGACATCTGATGTGTATACAATAGAGATAATAATATGAACCAACGTAACAACCAAGAAGACAAATTCAAAAACATTGTGCTCAAAGTCGAACCAGCGAGGACGCACTCCCCAGACTCATTTACTTCTCATGGCGTAAGGCCTACATTCAGCCCTACCAATCAAACTTCTTATCGTCCTTCACCTAGACACAATCCCTCTGTCTCCAACCATCTTTAAATTACCACTTCCAATGTAGTCTACCATCCCTTTGGCTAGCTGGAAAACAGAGACAATGGAGTTGAAGTAAGACATCGGAGTGTACTTTACTCTTAAAATTTGGGTAGCCATTCTTCTACCCTGATTACCAGTCATGTACGAGACGACCAAAGCATGGTTACCCGCCTTCAGGCATAAATAACCGAGAAAGAAGAAATAATAAGCTAGTTAAAGGGATTGATTCGAATCAGCAATGAAAATAGTATGAAAGGAATGAGAAGTGCTTCAATGTTAGCCAGAAGTGGAGAGCTACACTAATAACATCAGAAATAAATAGCCGAACTGAAGCACAGTGTCAAAATTTTAACCATATAAAACAACACCCTTTCCGATTATATTGACAAACTTAAACAAACAATCGGAACAAAGCCAGTAGAATACTCAAATAGCAAACGAGACAGAAGTCAAAGCTAGCACAGTGACGTCAAAAATCAATCTGAGATTAGCAGATTAAATCAAGTTATTGCTGACCTTCAGAGCAATTATGACAAAAAAATCGATTAGTTCATTGTATCACATAAAAGCTTGGCTCATTAATGCAAACAATTCGAAGAAGGAAAGTAAAAATTAGAGATCGAAAACCAAAAACTGTTGCAGAAAATATCAGAGTTAGAATAGACTCATAAAAAAACAACTATCTAAGAAAAGAAAGGAAGCTCTACGGAGAAATTTTCCATCCAAAAGATAAAAGAGCAATATGCTGAAAGCTTGAAGCAGTTCAAATAAACCATTTCCATTGAGACTGAACATCTCTTTGACCAGTTTAGATCCAGGCTCAAACGCATTGCTGACAATGTTTCAGGTCTTCAAGAAAAAATCATTGCAATTGAGAACTGCCTTAGAGTTAAAGATGTTTAAATGTCTCGAAAAATGAAAAAATCAGAAATATATATTGAAGAAGGAGGTGACAGTTCAATGAGCGATAGCTCTAAAAGACACTCAAGAGATGGAACTTCAGGCTGTAAACCTTTTACTGTCAGCCAACTTTATGAGGACCTTAAAGATAGTGAAGATGAAGTGACCAAACCATTGAAGTAGTAAATCACAAGACTCAAGGCCCTCATAAGTGATTTAGAAGCATAAAAAAGTATAAAAAATGATAGCTATGGCTATAAAAAAGACTTGAGGCTAAAATAAGAATAGATCAGAAAAATCAAAAGCAGCAAAGAATAAAAGGAAAAAGCCTTGCTTGAAGATATTGAAAAATTAAAGGCATAAATAAATCGGCTCGAGAGACTATATTGGAAAGAAAGGGAATAGGATAAAACAGAAAGATGTACTCGATAGCAAATTATTTCTGATACACAGTCATAGCTCGACAGACTGAAGATTGATTACAAGAATTTACTAGATGAATCAAAGCTCAACAGAGAAAATTCTAGATTTCAAAGCTAACTCTAACTTGATAATTAACGGCTGAGGTAGGAACTGAAATAGTGCATAGAAAAGATTGAGCAATATAAAAAATTGTGCTTTGTGCTTAGAGATTAATCTGAAGAAAATTGTGTTCAATTAGATATTTTTCATCAATTAAAAGATCAAATATATCTGATTCAAGAAAAGCACGAAGCCGATTTGACGAGACTAGATCAACTGGAAAAGGATAAAGCTGATTTGTTGACAGTCAATCGATAAATGAAAGTCAAGCTGTAAGATGCTCTCTTTGATTCTAATGCTACCTATTAACGCGAATAAAAAATTAAACAACATTTTAAAGTCATCCAAAGATAAAACTAGGAGCTGGCTCTCAAGATTAAAAATCATACGGCTTTCATCCAAAATTTAGAAAATTAGCTTCAATAAAAGAAATAGGCTGAGAAAAGATGGTTAGAAGAAAAGAAAGGCTTTGAGAGGCAGATAGTTGGGTATTTGAGTCTATTCCATAAAATATCTCTTGATGACTCAAGGACAACTAGAAAATCCCCGACAAAAGAAAGCAAAACAAAAGAGATGGAAGAGCTTATAAAAGGGATATCCCAGTTGGAAGCCTCTTTTAGTGAGTTAAATAGTTCTCGCAGATAGAGAAGGTAAAAGATTATCCGCATGATCAGCGATACTTCCGAATGGAACGATAAGTGATATATTCATATTGATGTTGTTTATTGGCTGTCTTCGATTTGTTAGATATAATAGAAATTGTTGAATGGAAGAAAAGAAAGAAGTCAAAACATATCTTACATCGGTTGTAAACCCGATCCTCAAGCCTATGGTTGAGTCTATCGTCGCCTCTCGCCCGCAGGATATCCTTACGTTTATACTTGACTACGCCCAAAAAGAAATAAGTACTCATATAGACATGAAGATAATCGAAATCTGGCATCAGACTTGCATTAAAATACTGAGAACTCAGAAGGGGAGACAATGACTAAAGAACAGGAAGAAGCTCTGATGAAGAAAAGAAATGCTAGATCTGTCAAGATCAGTGGTAGAAAAAATAGTCGAAAAGGCATCAGTGCTTAAGCATATGGGTAATTCAACAAGAAAGTTGAATTCAAGCCAAAAGTTTACCCAAAATTTGAATAATCTTGTAACTTCATCAAAAAACTGCTTCTCCAATCGTTCATGTTCCAAAACCTATCTGCCTAAAATTTGAAGATTGTGGTCGATGCAACTCAAGAGCGAAAGTGTCTGAAGGAGGAGCAAATCATTACAGAAGGAGAAGCGGGAGATATGCTTTACATTATTGGAGATGGATAGTATTAGTGCACCAAAGTCATCAATGGGAAAAAGACCTACTTGAAAACTTATAAGCAGGGAGATCTTTTCGGGTAACTGTCTCTCATGTATAACACCAAGAGAGCTGCCTCCATTAAGTGTTCAAAGAAAGGTATTCTTTTCGCACTGGACAGGTCCACCTTCAACAATATTGTCCAATAATCTGCCATCGTGAGACGCAAGGAGTGGCAAAGCATCATTGATCAAATTGATATTCTTTCCGAAATAAAAGCTCATGAAAAGGAACAGCTATGCGACGCCTTAAAAGAAGAACACTTTGAAAACAACCAGTATGTTGTCAAGGAGGGCGATGATGGTGACAGACTTTACTTTGTCATGCAAGGCAGTCTAGTAGCATAAAAGATTAACCCAAAAACAGGAAAAGCCGAAGTTGTATTGACCTACAAGGAAAAATAATATTTTGGATAAATTTCATTGATGAGAAACACAGTTCGTCAGGCCAGTATCAAAACTACAGCTAAATGCAAACTTTTATCTATTGGACGTGAGGAATTCAAACGTTTGTTGGGTCCTGTCGAGAATATTTTGCAAAGAAATATTGAGAAATATAAAAAATTCCTGAACAAATGATCTATCCAACTTATTGACCATCACTAACTTTCACAGGAAGAAGTAGTAAATTAGAAATACCATGATGCTTCCAGCGATTCCTCCAATTATCATCTTTCGGATACAAGCTTTTCGCTTCATTTTTTCCTCCAGGGATCTGGAATCATTTTCAAGCTGCATGGATAGCGAGCTGAGTCTTTATGACTTGCGTTCAGCTGTCTCAAGGTCACTCATATTGCTGATGATTTTATTGACGTTGCCCTTCATCATGTGCTCAAGTTCCATTACATTGGAGTTCAGATTATCCATTTTAGTATTGGCGTTAATTATCTTAATTTGTTAAGCAATTTTCATTCTCAGACGTTCTTCTGACAATTTGGATCTCTCCCATTCTACTCCCTTCGAAAGGATCGAGTTTGCGTTCGCCAGGGAAGGACCTTCCATCAGGACTAAATGTAGTGACTTCGCTTAATATACTCAAGTGTACTTGTCTCTGCAGTTTTGTAGTACCAGGTTCCATTCTGGGTTTGGTCAGTTTATATTTTGTTTGATTTTTTGCTGCGGTTAGCGACTGTTGTGATTTCATAGGAGAGGAAGCTTTTTTGGGAAGGGTTGGCATATTATGTAAAAACCTCATGTTATTCTTGATAGATTGTGTAGCACTTAACACGCATGATCAAAATAATAATATTAATAGTAATCACTTGACTATTTCCTCTATTTTACGAGTACTATCTCCCTGGACCTTGATGAATACCTTTTTGATCTGCTCTGATAAGCTACGCATTGTTTAGTATTCCGATTATATTTGCTTTTCTTCTTCTTGAAGAATTTTTCTCTGTTATAGTAGCTGCTCCTTGCATTTTTTCATGACCTCTTGCTTCCAGCAATTAGGCTCACACTCACATTATGTCTTCTCCATCTTATTTATAATTTTTGCCCATAACTCATCGAGCTGAGTATAGATCGATTAAAGACGTTGAAGTACCTCTTAATGAATATCCTTTTGCCTTTAATATCGGCGCTTACCTTCAAGGTTAAGTTTCTACTTGAAGATAAGAGACATTTATGCATTATGCAAGCGTTTTTATTTTTCGTCGAGAGTCCCAGCTTTTTTTTTATTTTTCTTACGCTACTCTTCAAGAAAGTCTTCCTTCACTTTGAGGTCTGCTAAGTCTCTCTAGAGGAAGTTGATATCCTTTTGCTTGCTAGATTTCATCAGGGTTACATAATGATTAGTACTGATAATTATTAGATCTCCTTGACCTTCTTCTCAAACTCCTTCTTGAGATCCTCGTATTATTTGATCTTGTTGTTGACAACGTAGCTCATCACAGTATCGAAGGTCTATTAGCTACAGTTATTTTTGATCTCTTTGATCGCCGAATTTAATATGGAATTCTCGAATTATTCTGTGAACCTATTCCTGAAGGAATCTTCAGTGGCCGATATATTGTTTATTGAAGAGATATTGGTGATGTTTCTGGATGAGTATATTAGTACAAGGAGAAGGAGTTTAGGGAGTCATATGCCTTTCGACGATCGAGTCGATCCCTGCATTACTCCAGAAGAACGTTTTGCTGCTGAATGAGGGTTTGCTCGATTAGATTATGGTCGTTAATCTTGCTATAGATGGCTTTTCTTAACTGTAAGAATTATCTGTCCATTTCAGGGTTGTTCATCGACCAAACGGTATAAGCGATAAATCAAATATGTCATAAGTTAAAAATATTGAAAAAATAAACGGCGCCTAAAATGATCCAACTTTAGATTTTAAACCCTTAGGCACTATACTAAACTTTTTCCGAATTAACTTATCCTCGATCCTTCCTTAGGAGCTACTGTTTTATGACAGGAGCCAAAATGATAACGAGGTGCCAAAAAAAATCCATATAAATGCTTAATGAACCATATTGAAACTTAACCTAAATGGAAGAACTTGGGGCGGTTAGGTTTTATCAGAAGGCCGGTTGAAATGAGCGTTTTCAGAAGCGGAAGTTATAATATATTTAATCGTAGTAAAATTCCCAACAACCTTGAAAATGACGTCGACTGACCCAACCAGTGTTTTTTCACTGAAGTACATTGCTGCATCGATGTTTGCGACCTATGCATCAGGTGTGGTTCATCCGTTAGAACTCATCAAGACCCGCTTTCAAAGTATTTCTTTTTCTATTAAGGTCACGATGGCAAGACTACCGGAAACAATCTGGTCCCAAAATACACTGGAATCAACAACGCCCTCAAAATGATTTACAAAAATGAAGGGTTTAAGGGACTTTATAAAGGCTTCTGGATCTCGCTACTTTGCCAAGGTAGCTCCATGTCCTTCTTCTTCTGGAAGTAATTCTTTTTCTATTCAGTTATGAGACCAGGAAGAGTACCTATGAACAAAGAGGACTCCAAACCATGGATGCTGTGACCCTCGCCAGCATCGAGGCCAGTATCTGGACAACCTTGGTAACTCAGCCTATCTGGGTCGTTAAGACCAGGATGCTCCTCAACGTTAACAAAAAGATCAGTGAGTTTGGCAACTTCAAGAAGCAGGTGGCTGAGATCTATGGGCAGCATGGTGCCAAAGGGTTTCTAAAAGGGCTTCAGTTAAGTCTAGTGCTATCATTTTCAGGAGTGGTTCAGATGTATGTCTACGAAGGAGCTAAGATCCTCTATGATCGATTCAATATACCGACCACTGAATTCAATGAGAAGCATTTCATTTGCGGTAGTTTGAGCAAGTTTTTCTCGGTTCTCCTATCTTACCCCATCACCACCATGAGAACAAGAATCCAGCAAAATCAATTTGTGGGAGACTCAGGAAAAGCCAAGTACAATGGAGTTAGTGAGCTTTTCTTGAGGACAGCTCGGGAGGAGGGAGCTAAAGGATTCTACAAGGGAGTATCTGCCAATCTCATGAGAGGAGTGGGTCAAAAGGGTATATACTTCTATTTTTACGAAATCTTTAAGGATCTGCTATTCCCCAAACAGGTCTAGCTGGTCTGAACTTTTTAATGATCATCTTCCTTTTTAGGTGTATGACATCTTTAACTTGAATATTCTATTGAAAAGTTGAAAAAAGATAATCATCATCTAAACCCCCCAAACAGCCTCTTTCTGCCTAGTTAATTGCATATATGGGTAATCTTGTTCAACTCCTAGTGCCCCAAACTTCGAAACTTAGGTTCCGGTAAGGATCGAATGCTGTTTTCGAACTTATTTTGCTTGTTAATGGTACGTAGCACAACGTGACGGTAGAACAATAGGTGAAAACTAGAGTTTTTGTGGGTGTCCATCTGGGGACTAAGATAGTCAAGATACACATCTTTGAGCCGGCATAGCTCAAGTGCAACAGTTTAGTGCTTAATTTTTATCTCCTTAAGTCCTTCTATGAGGAAATTTTTTGTTGCCTAAAACCAATCATCAAGTAACTGATGAGCTTCCCTGAACCTTTACGTCAGACTATTGAGGATTTTGTGAGCCTCTGTTTCTTCCTGTATCAGATTTTTGAGAATTAATGCTGAGGTGTCAGAAATAGCTTTTGCCTCTTTTTCAACAGATTGACACATTTTCGGAAGTCTTTCTCTCAGGAAAGGCTCGCATTTATCGATTGGGGTCATTTTGTGGAATTTATGCTCCACTTTTCCCAGCATGCAATTTGAACACAACAACTTATTATCATTCTCGCAGTAGACAGAAACCACACAGTTATGTTCTAGACATCTTATTGGATTGTTTGAACGTATCAACATAGTATAAGTATCTAGAGTGTGGATCAGTTTTTATCTATTATGGCATAATTTCTCTTCCAAAAGAGGCTCCTCTTGAACTCTAACCCGATCTGGGGATCGAGAGCAAACTTTTCGAGGTGCAGGACTAGCTGAGTGAAGTTTGTAGCGAGTTCTAGGCGATGACGATCGTTTATTCATGATCGATAGATTTTATTGGCAGTTAAAAAGCAATTCAATAGGATAAGCTATCATAAGTCTATGGGATCAGTTGTGTTGATCATGTTCAGCTCTGACGGAGTCAAAGAATTCATGCTTCATGGCATCTTCAACAGTGATTCGCTTGTCAGGGTTGAGGGCCAGCAGTTTATAGAGCAGATCGTCCAGGACATCATCATATCCTTATCTGTATAGAACTAACTTTACATGCATGCAATATTGCGGAATTTAAACTCCTATATATCTTTGGGCAACTTGAGCTCATAGCCGAGATTTTTGCATTGGTCGATGACCTCTTGACAACCAAAGAAGTTGGCCAGCTCAACAATATAGTTGATATAGTAGCAGTTCTTTACATTGTTAGGCTTGTTTATCATCCGAACATTGTTGAAAATGTTGTATTTTCTGACCACAAATTGTAATAGAATGACTCCCACAGGCCAAATGTCTGATTGGTAGCTTTGCTGTGAGTGATGAAGGATGGATTAGAGAGGCATGTAGGTCTCAGTTCCAATTTTGTTGCGACCGATAATTTTCAAACAGTCAGACAGTCTTTTGTATATTTTGAGGTTTTCCTCTAGCTAGCTGACATCCTTTCTCTCTTCTTTGAGACGCTGACATTTCTGCTAAAGAGCCGCTTGGAACTTAGGATCGATCTAAGCTAGTCCAAAATCGATGATCATACCTCGTTTGGTTTCAGGATTATAGAGGAAGTTTCCGGGTTTGATATCTCGATGATAAATACCGAGCTCTTTCAGATTTCTAAGCCCAACGAGCAGCTCATAAATATAGTGCTTGACCTCCTCAATGGTGAATGTGTTGAAAAATGTCTACATCCCAATAAGATTACGATGAAGGGCTTGAATTTGAAGTATTCCAGCACGATATGGGTGATGTCATGATGTACAAACAAATTAACTAACTTGGGGAGGTTTTCGCGGTTCTTCACCAGCAATAAAAATGCCATCTAAGCGTAGATGAGTTCACGAGATACGGTATTGAAGTTGATCTTGATGGCGTATTCTTGGTCAGTATTCCCTTGGGTGCTGACTGCCTATGTGACGAGATGCATACCTTGTAGACGACTCCATATCCCCCTCGACCAATTTCTTTGGTGATTTTGTAGTTATAGGAAGCCAAGTAGCCGAAGTCAGCTTTGATTTTGTAGTACTTGTCGGTTTGGCTA
>Ga0100378_1003002_pt1 | contig 16430 bp, 16 predicted proteins | sample CryGeymeta201502_FD_81535 | JGI IMG/M metagenome (GOLD analysis project Ga0100378, IMG submission 81535) | Groundwater microbial communities from Crystal Geyser aquifers in Utah, USA - Crystal Geyser metaG 2015-02 | ecosystem: Environmental > Aquatic > Deep subsurface > Groundwater | place: USA...
GTTAAATCAACCAAGATTTCTTTTAATCTTTCCCTGAGCAAATTTCTGGCCGCCGACAGAGAAGGCGGCACTCCTTCTTCATCTTTGACAAATTCAGCTAAAACGCTATCGCTATCTCCTTCTCCAACCGGGGTTTCTAAAGAAATAGTGGCTTGGGAAATTTTCATAATGTGCCTGACTTTCTCAACCGATAATCCCATTTCAGCAGCAATTTCTTCTGGCAAAGGTTCTCGACCCAATTCTTGCAAAAGCCGGCGTCTGGCCTGAACGAATTTGGAAAGGGTTTCAACCATATGGACAGGAATGCGAATGGTTCTGGATTGATCGGCCAGGGCCCGGGTGATGGCTTGTCTGATCCACCAGGTGGCATAGGTTGAAAATTTATAACCTCTTCTCCAATCAAATTTTTCCACTGCCCGAAAGAGTCCCAAGTTTCCTTCCTGAATTAAATCTAAAAGAGTTAAATTTGGAGACCTGCCAATATACCTTTTGGCAATGGAAACAACCAATCTCAAATTTGCCTGGGCTAATTTCTTTTTGGCCTCCACATCTCCCTTTTCGATTCTTTTTGATAAATCCTTTTCTTCTTGAGGAGTAATAAATGAATATTGGCCAATTTCTTTTAAATACATTTGAACCGGATCTAAGGTGCCAAGGGGAAGAGCTTTCTTTGGTTTCCCGCTAATCTTTTCGACTTCCAAAAATTCCTTTGCTTCTTTAACCTCAATTCCATTTTTTTCTAAAACCTCATATAATGTTTCAAGTCCTTCGAGGTTTTTTTCTGCCTGAGGGAAGAAATATAAAATTTCCGAAAAGGTAACGAAACCTCTCTCTTTTCCCTTTTTAATTAAGGCATCAATTTTTTCTTGAGGAAAAATCTCTTTTCTTTTTCTGGAGACCTTTCTTTTCCGGAAAATCTTTTTCTTTTTCGAAATCCTCTTCTTTTTTCTCAAGATTTTTTTCTTTCTCAAAACTTTTTTTCTTTTTTTTGAAATTTTCTTTGGGTTCATATTTTAAAATCGGAAAGAGATTTTGAATAAGAATTGAATTCTTCGAGCAGTTTTTGAATTTTTGAAGAATTTTTTTCTTCTTCGGCTTTTTTAATTTCTTTTGAAATTTGGTCTAATTTATTTTTAATTTCGATTGAGCGGATTTCTTTTAAACAATACTTAATTTCGGGTTCAATCTCTTTTTCCTCAATTTTTTCTATTTCGGTTTTCAGATAAAAATAGTTAAATAAATCAACCAGTTCCGGAGAAAGCCCTTTTTGCCCTAAATCCTTCTCATTGGTTATATTTTCTTTTATATGTCTTAAAATTTCTTTTATCTTTGGAGAAAAATAAATGAGCTCTTCTTCTCTAACGAATTCCAGATAATGGGGATTTTTGGAAATTAAAATTAAGGTGATTAATCTTTCCTCCAGCAATTCTTTTCTGGTTTTTGAAGGAAGATTTATTATTTCTTCTGGCTCTAAACCATAAAACTCTTCGGTTAATTTTATTTTATTTAATTCTTCGGCCACATCCCCTTCCTGAACTCCTAATTCTTTTGAGAGTTTCTGAATCCAGTAAGATTGCTCGATTTTATTCGGAATTCTTTTTATTAGAGGCAATAAAATTTTGGAGATTTCTTTTTTACCAGCCGGCATAGTTTTGTCAAAGCGAGAAAAAGCGCCCTCAAAATAAAAGTCCAAAATTGATTTTGCCTCCCCGACCAATTCTTTCCATTTTTCTGGATTTTGCAAAATAATATCGGCTGGATCGGAATCTTTAGGCATGGTAATGACTTTGACATCAAAACCTCTTGCTTGGGCCAAATCAATTCCTCTTTTAGTTGCCCAGTCGCCAGCCACATCCATATCAAAGGCGGTCAAGATTTTTTCTGAATATCTTTTTAAAATTGCCAATTGATAAGGAGTTAAAGCAGTTCCCGAAGTTGCCACGGCGTTTTCGAAACCGGCTTGATGACACATAATGGTATCAACATAACCTTCCACTAAAATGGCAAAGTCTTTTTTTCTAATTTCAACTTTGGCTTTGTCTAAACCATACAAAACCTTGCTTTTGTCGTACAAAAGAGTATTAGGAGTATTTACATACTTTGCCGGCTTTGAACCTGTTTCCGGTTGCTTGCTGCTTGTTTCTTTGAAAATTCTGCCACCAAAGCCAATTACCTGGGAGCTCAAATCGAAAATGGGAAAAATAATTCTGCCCCGAAAACGATCGTAAAAAGAGCCCTGTTCATTTTTGATTGCCAGCCCGGCTTTCTCAACTTCTTCCTTTTTATATCCTCGGGAAACCAGAAAATCAGATAACCCCTGCCAACTGTCAGGTGCATAACCCAATCTCCATTTTTCGATGGATTCTTCCGAGATTTTCCGATTCAAAAGATATTTTTTTGCTTCCTGGCCAATTTTGCTTTCAGCCAATTGTTTTTGAAAAAATTTGGTCGATAACTCGCAAATTTCGTATAACCTTTGCCTTTCGGTTTTGAGTTTTCGCCACTCTGGAGATATTGGTTTTAGCTCTACCCCGGCCCTTTTTGCCAAAATCCTCAGGGCATCGCCAAATTCCACCCCTTCAATTTCCATCACAAAATTAAAAATTGACCCGCCTTTTTGGCATCCGAAACAGTGCCAGATTTGCCTGGCCGGTGAGACAAAAAGCGAAGGGTTTTTTTCCGAATGAAAAGGACAGAGGGCTCGATAATTCGCTCCGGCTTTTTGAAGTTTAATGTAAGAACCAATTACTTCGACAATATTAAGCCGATTTTTAATTTCATCAATAGGAGAGGAAATCATAATAGATTCTGCTTAAATTTTATTAGATTTTTCAAAATTAAGCAAGAGAAATCTAGACCCTTTTGGTTTTTTGAATAATTCCTCTAATTTGACTATTTATTGGATGGTTTAATAAATTCTCTAAAGAAATAGGCATTCTTAAAGTCCAATTAAATTTCGAAATTGTGCCAGGCTTATTTATTCTATATCGATGAGGGTCTCCTTTTAAAATATCCCCGAGAAATAACCATTCAAAAACTGGCAAGATAACAAAAATTGAAGCTGAAGAATGAATCAATTCCAGATTTCTTTTAATTAATGTTTTTTCTGCTTTTTTTGGAACTTTTCCTTTCAAAAAAATCATTTTCCAAAATTTTTTAGAATCTTCTTCAGTTACTTCTTTCTCCCACCAGGCCGGAAAAGGATTGAGATCATGGGTAGAAAGGGTGGCTACAGCCAGAGGGCGGTATTCTCCAGGTTTCAAATACTCAAAATTTTGCCAATTTCTTTTCCATCTCTGGACCTCCAAACCCGGAATTCCCAACTCTTCCATAATTTTAAAACAAAAAGAAGGAACTGTTCCCAAGTCCTCAGCGCAGGGAAGCATTTTTGTATTTTCGATAATTAATTTTAAAATTCTTCTTCCTCTTTCTTCCCAGATTTTTTTATCTTTAGGGTCAAAAAAACCTATCACTCTTTGTTTGGTAAGCGGAATTTTTGCTGGAATTACCCAAATTCTAAAAAAACCTACTATATGATCAAGACGAAAAAGATCATAGAAATTCTGGAAATATTTTAATCGAGCACATAAAAAGTTATGTGCTCCGATAAAATTATCTTTTAAAATTTCTTCCCAATTGTAAGGAGGGTAGCCCCAGCGCTGGCCCTTTCTTGAAAATTTGTCAGGTGGCGCTCCGCTGGCAAAATCTAATTTGAAATATTTTTTGTTTTGCCAGACATCAGCGCTATCCCGAGAAACTGAAAATGGTAAATCCCCTTTCAAGAAAATTTTCTTTTTTCTTGCATAATTTTTAATTTTTTTGAACTGTTCAAACAGCTGCCACTGAAGCCATTTTTGGAATTCTATTTGTTTATGGTATTTTTTTCTAAATTTTAACAGAGATTTCTCTTTCCGATTTTTCAAACTCTCTTCCCATTCTTCCCAAGATTTTTCTTTGTGGACTTCTTTTAGTACTCTAAAAAAACAATAATCTTCAAGCCAATATTTATCTCTCCTTACAAATTTTTTAAAGCCCGAAGGAAAACTTGCTCTTTTTAAGAAAATGAGCCAGAGTTTTTTAAGTTTTTCGCCTTTGATTTGATAGTTGACAAATTTTGTCTTTAGAGAAAATTTTGGAATTAAATCTTTCAATTCTTTTTCTATCCCCTCTTTTTCTATTCCAACTAAATTTCTTAGAGAAAGGTAGACCGGATCCAGAGCAAAGGAACTCTGAGGGTTAAAAGGGGAAAAATCAAAACCAGTATCATTTAAAGGAAGAACTTGTAAAATAGTCATTCCAACCTTTCGGCACCAATCAATTGCTAATTTCAAATCAGGAATTTCCCCAATTCCTAAACTTTTTTTAGAAAAAATTGAAAAAAGAGGAAAAACTACTCCCGCTCTCTTTTTTAATCCAACTTTTTGCCAAACTTTTCTAAGGGGAGTTTTTAATAAGAATTTATACATTGAGGAGTTTTTTATACAATTTAAGATATTTTTTCGCCGATAGGGTCCAAGAAAAATCTTTTTTCATTGCTGCTCTCATTAATTTTTGCCACTCTCTTTTGTCCTGATACAAATTCAATACTTTCTTGATAGTTTTTAAGAAAACCTCGACTTGATACTCTTTAAAGAGGAAACCAGTTTTTCCATCGTCGATGGTGTCAACCAGGCCGCCGGTCTGACGAGCTATGGGAATGGTACCATAACGCATAGCAATCATTTGGCCTAATCCGCAGGGCTCAAATTTTGAGGGCATTAAAAAAATATCGGCGCCTGCATAAATTTTCTGGGCCAGAACCGGATCAAATTTAATCTGGGCCGAAATATTTTTGGGATATTTTTGAGAAAGTTCTAAAAGTTTTTTTTCATAATCCGGACTTCCCACCCCTAGAATCCGTAATTGACATCCCAATTTTATTAATTCTGGAATAACTTCAATTATTAAATCTATCCCCTTTTGAAGGTCCAATCTTCCAATAAAAGCCAAAAGAGGAGTTTCCGGACTTTTCTTAAAATTTAAAATTTCTTGAAGATGGATTTTGTTTTCAATCTTCTTTTCTAAATTCTTCAACGAATAATTCGCCTTCAAGTTGGGATCAGTCTCGGGGTTAAATCTTTTTTTATCAATTCCATTTAAAATACCAAAAAGTTCTTTTTTTCTCTTAATAAGTGATTCTTCTAAATCCTCCCCATATTCTTTTGTCAAAATTTTTTTTGCATAAGTGGGGCTGACGGTATTTAATAAATCAGCGTTTAAAATTCCTTGTTGTAAGGCATTAAAATCGCTATTTTTATCTCTCAATTTTAAAGTTGGCAATTCATTTCCTCTTAAATTCAAAAAATCTAAAATTTCTTTTTGGTTCCATTTTCCTTGAGTTGATAGATTGTGAACAGTCAAGACAGATTTAAGATTTAAGATTTCAGATTTAGGATTTAATTTTGCCAAAACTGGCAAAATTGCGGTGTGCCAGTCATGGCAGTGAATTATATCTGGAAACCAGTCAATTGCCGGGAAAATTTCTAAAACCGCTTGGGAAAAAAACAAAAACCTCTGAATTCCTTGAAAACTAAAAAGGCCGTGATAAACTCCATTTTCACCAAAATATTTTTCGTTTTCCAAAAGATAAACCAAAATCTTACTATCTGGTAAAAAACCCTGATAGACGTTCACCTTGTCATCTTTTACAATAATGTTTTTGGCAACTTGCTCAAATTTATGTTTTTTCAAATCGATTATTTGATATTTCGGCAGGCAAATTCTAACATCAACCCCCAATTCTTTCAGGGCTTTTGGCAAAGAACCAATGACATCTCCTAAACCCCCGACTTTAACAATTGGAGTGCATTCCGAAGCAACAAAAAGAATCTTCACCACATTAGAAATTTTTTGTCTCTTGACCATAATAACTAATCTTGATATATTCCTCGTTAGAAATGTCATGATTTCTAACGGGGTTCATAATTTTAATTCTGTTATTGCTCTTTTTAAAATTTTGATATGCTTCTTAAAAATAGAGAAAACTTCTTTCTTGGTTTTGAGATTAAAATAACAATGAGAGGCAAATCTAACAGCCAAAGAAATTAAGGCAAGATTAAAAAGTTTTTTAAATTTATCTTTTTCTTTTACATATTGTAAATAAGCATTGTAAAAATCTCTCTGCCAATTTGGTAATCTATGAGCCAAAAGATAGATGAACGCAACATCAAAAGCAAAATTATTGAAATTTGCCAACCCCCAATCAAGAATAATAAGCCTTCCTTCTTCATTAAGGATGAAATTATTTGGATAAAGATCTCCGTGGGAGAGATAATGGACATTTTTATTAAGAAAATTTTTATTCTTTCTTAAAATCTCTTGAGCCAAATTTATATCTTTTAAAGTTAGAAGATTTTTGTTTAGTTTTGAATTAATGAATTTGTTTAAAAATTTTACTCGATAGCCATTAAAGTCCTGCCAATACCACCAACCACCGTGCTTATATAAGGGGAATTTTGGCTTCAGGTTTTGATATAAAAAAATAAGATGGGCTAAATAACTCGGGGAAACTTTTGAAAGAAAGCTTTTCTTCATACCAAAATCTTCATCCATTATCCCTCCCAATTTTCCCCTTTCTGCTTTTTCTAACATCCAATAAAGATTTTTGTGTTTTCCTTCGGAAATTAATTTTGGGAAAAATCTCAATTTTTCCGGAAATTTCTTTTTTAAAATTTTATAGATTTCTATTTCCCTTTCTAAATCTCTTTTAACCTCTTTCCTTTTTTGGAGTTTAACCTTCAAAAACAAGTTATCATTAACTAAATCCGTGTAAAACCTTTTTTTTACCACGATTGAATTTTCCAATTTTTTCAAATTTTCTGTTTCCAATTTCAATTTTAGATTTTTGAAAAGAGAAAAAACATTTTGTCTAATATTTTTTAACATAAGGGAGATATTCTCTAACCTTTAAAAATAAATCTTTTATCTTGTTGCTGAAATCCATTTTTGTTCTCACATCCATTTCCTTCCAGCCGTCAAATAAAAGAATGCCAGAGAAATAAATTGCGTCAAGAAAAATCTTAATTAAAAACTTATTTAATTTTTCTTTTGTTTTGGAAAAATCGAAGTCGTTAAGCTGACAATATTTCCTTAAAAATATTTCTTGAGCTAATTTTCGCTCTTTTTGAGAAAAATTTAATGGCCAAAGGCTTTTGGGAAATTCAAGAGAAGCATAGAAGGCGGCGGCATCGAGAAGTTTGGGTCCTCTTCCTGCCTGGTCAAAATCAATAGCTATTATTCTATTTTTGTTTATTAAAATATTTCCGGGATAGAAGTCACCATGAATGAATCCCTGCTCATTTTTTAGTTCATTGAGAAATTCAATTTCTTTTTTGGCAATTACATAATTTGAAATGCTTGGCATTAGCTTCTTTATTTTCCTAAAGATTTTTTTATAATGTGTTAAGTCGACAATAATTGCTTTCCTTTTAATTTTTCCATTGAGAGAATGGATTTTAAAAAGAAGTTCAGCTACATTTTCAAAAATTTTAAAAGAAAATTTTCTCCTCTCAAGAATTAATGAGAGAGGAAGACCTTTAGCTTCTTCATAAAAAAGGGCCCCGACCTCATCTATATAATCTAATGGTTTTCGAATTTGAAATTTTCCCCTATCGAAACCGCTTTCATAGAGATATTTCATTATTTTAAAAGTTCCCTTTTTTGATCCGTCAATCTTTGCTGAAGCACGAATAATTTTTTTACTTGAATTTGAAAAACTTATTTTATACCTGGCGAGACAGGTCTTCTTTGCCCAGACCGGCGAGACTCTTTCAATTTCAATATCCGATATTTTTTAGATTTCAACCGAGGAAAATAAAAATCTGCCTTCTTTTGAAAAATCTTTTGGATGTAATCTTTATCCAAAATTTTTTCTATTTTTTTTGCCATTTTCATTGAATCCTTCTCATCTCCGGCTGCCCGGATTTTATCTTTTCATATTTTTCTTTATATCTATCCATTAATCTTCTTAACTCTGGGTCAGGAACCTCCAGTCTTAAGAGGTCAACGGCGTGAATGGCGTCATAAATATCATTTTTTGTCTCTAACTTCCAGATGGCATCTCTCCATAAAATTGCCCTTTCAAAATTTCTCTTTTTTGCCGCTTCTTGCATTTTTCTTTTCATCATTTCTAAAAAGGCAAAATAGACTTCTGGTTTTCCAACCTCTAAGGTTCTTTCTTTGAAGGGGATTTTTACTATCTCTCGATATCTTTTTGCTAACCTTTCTACTTTTCCACTTCTCTGCCACCAAAAGGCAATAGAAAGAATATCTCTATAATATCCTTCTCCCCTTTTTAACTCTTCTTGAGATAAATTAGGAAGGGTTTTTAAAGTATCGAGAAGTATCCAAGCTCCTTTTTCAATCATTTCAATGCTCCACCACGGTTCTCCCGAAGCCCAGAAAAATTGATCGGAGGCTAGGGCTTGATCAAGCTTTCTTTGAGAGGAGGCGCCGAGTTTTTTCTTAGAAGATAATTTTGTTAAATAATTTAGAAATCTCCATTGAAGGTGATGAACTTTGTTTTCCGGATTTCTCCAGGAATAAAATTGGACACCTTTTTCAATGTCATCTCCAGAAGAAGCCCAAGTTGATTTTACTGGCGCAATTTCTTTCGTTATGCCAAAATATTTTGGAAGTTCGGATAAAAAAATCTGTTTGGGTGATTTTTGGGCAACGATTTTAAATAAAATCTTTTCTAGTCCAGGACGATGATGACCAAAGGTTTCGCCATCCATAGCCATGCAGAGGTAGCAATTTTTTTTAATTTCATCTTTAATTAATTCAACGAATTCCTTTTTGTTCCTTACCACGGCGCTCATTATGCAATTTGAAACACGTCTCTCCCTGAAAACAATTATTAAATTATTGGTATTTTTAACTGTAAATAATACATCTCTTGGAGGAATATTTTTGCCACCATCGAAAGAGATTTCATCTAAAATCATCATTTTATAACCCAAGCCAGAAACAATTTTGGCTACCTTGAAACTGTAAGCCATTTCTGGCGAAAAAAAACAAACTGGACGATAAGTTTTTCCGAAATATTTTTTATTTATTTCAGAATTCAAGACAATCTGCCTTATAATGTCTTTTTTCTTTAAAAAGGGAAGAATGGGATGAAAGGAGGCACTTTCAGTAAACTCTAACTTATTTGTTTGGGCTAATTTCTTAATAGTTTCTATCACATCTTTATATCCACTTTTGGCCAAAAGTTCGGTTAATCCCCCATTTATATTTAAATTTATTTTTGCTTTCGGAATTTTAAAAAAACCTCTGAATAAAGGTCTATAGGACTCATTTACTATCCTTTCCAATATTTCTTTCGATTGAGTAAAGGGTTGATAAATATGTAGAAAATTTACCCAGTACATACTTCAAGTTAGTCGCTCGCCCTTATCCCTGCACCGTACGGTGCAGGGCGCCCTTACGGGCTTCGGGCTCGCTCTTTAGAAACCGAACGCAGTGAAGGTGAAAAAGAGATTTATCTCTTTGACTACCCTCGGTTTTTAATATTTTCTTCACCCGCCTAAATTTCGAAGAAATTTGTGGCGGGCAAGCGGGAGAACCGAATGGTTTCCCCGACCCCCTTCCGATGTAGGACGGTTAAAGTTAAATAGAAACTGCTTTGTTATAAAGTTCTAAATATTTTTTGGCTGATGCCTCCCAAGAAAAATCAGCTCTCATTGCTCTTTTCATTAATTCTTGCCAATTTTTTTTGTATTTAAAAGTTTCTAAAGCCCTAACAATTGTTCCAAAAAGAGCATGGGAACTAAATTTCTCAAAAACAAAACCGTTTCCGGTATTATTTTTTGGATCGAAATCTTCAACAGTATCAGCCAATCCCCCAGTTTTTCTAACCACCGGAATTGCACCATATCTCATTGCCTCCATTTGAGTAACACCGCAAGGTTCAAATTTAGAAGGCATTAAGAGAATATCGCAACCAGCAAAAATGTGTCTTGATAAATTGAAATCAAGCATCAAATGACAACCAATTTTTTTTGGAAATTTCTTGCTAATTTCTTCCAAGAAACTTCGATATTTTGCCTCCCCTCCGCCAACAACTACAAATTGACAATCAAATTCAGAAACTAAAGTTTCTAAAATGGGAAATAAAAGATCAATGCCTTTTTGTTCATCTAGTCTCGTTACCATTCCTAAAACTGGAGTATCCTGAGAAACTTCTAAGTTAAACTCTTTTTGGAGGTGAGTTTTGTTTTTTACTCTATCTTTGAGATTAGAAATACCAAAATTGAAAGGAATTAGTTTATCTGTGGCCGGATTCATTTGCGTGTAATCCAAACCATTCAAAATCCCAGAAACTTTTGTTCTCACTTCTTTTAAAAGATCATCTAATTTTTCACCATATTCTGGGGTCATAATTTCTTGGGCATAAGTTTCAGAAACAGTATTGACAATATCAGCGAAAATTATTCCCCTTCTCATGAAGTTTTGTTTTGGCAATTTATCAGAGAAGAAAGAAGCGATGGGTGATTTGCCATCATCGAAATCCATCTGAGAAACAAAATGATGATCAAAAACTCCCTGATGAGAAAGATTATGAATTGAAAAGAGGGTTTTAATTTTACTTAAAACCGGATCTTGAGAATAAATAGTTTTCAAATAATTAGGCAAAGAACCAGTATGCCAGTCGGTACAATTTATGACATCAGGAATCCAATCGAATTGTTTTAAAAAATCTAAAATTCCTCTGGTTAAAAGGAGAAAACGAATTGGGTCATCGGAGTAACCATAAACATTGGATCTCTTTTCATAATATTCCATATTTTCTAAAAAATAGACTGGAACATCAGGTTCAGAAGGAAAATGGGTTTTAACATTGCAGATTAAAAATTTCTTTTCTTCGACTGTTTCGTCAGTAGGAACTTTCAGGCCTTCAAGAATCATTTCGGTTTTGTACTTTTTCTCATCAATTGAACCATATTTTGGCATAAAAATCCGACAATCTATGTTTAGTTTTTTCAGGGCTCTCGACAAGGAAAAAATAACCATACCCAATCCACCGACCGTAGCATAGGGATAAACTTCGGCCGATACAAAAAGTACTTTTAAGGGCTTTTTAAAAAACGGGAATTTTTGAGATATTGAATTTTTCATAATTTTCTGATTTAAGAACCGGCCTCGGTTTGACTAGGCCGAGCGATCTTTTTTCTTTTTAAGAAAACAAAAATGTACAAAATCTCAAGAATAGAAAGGGTATTTAATAAAAATAAGGCGATGAACCATTTTTTGTGGGAATTTTTAGCTGCTTTCCACAAAGCCACTCCAGGGGCCCGCGTCGAAGACGCGGGAGGGTGGTGGGTGGGTGGCGTCCAGGGTAAAAGCCAAAAAAATGAAAAGAAAATAGCAAAAATTAAGGTTTTTGGATCAGTTTGGGAGAGACCTGGAATTTGAAAAAGTAATTGAGAAACTGTCATATTTTTAATTTCTATTAGAATTTAGGTGAGTTTTTTTATTTTATAAACAGTCACTAATATCGCTCCTTTTGGATTATAGGCTTTATTTTATGGTAGGTTATCAACAAATTCTTTCCATTTTCCCGAAGTAAAATATTTTACGGCCCCTTTCATTTCGTAACCAATACATTTTCTTTCCCAATTTCTGTTCCAAACAACTAATGCAACATTGTTATTTCTTTTTAGATTTTCTATTGTTTCTTTCATCCCAACATCGGTGATAATAATTTTATCATTCTCTACCACTTTTACATAACCAACTGCAATATTATGGGGTTTTCCGTTTTTATTAACTGTCGCAACGGCAATAGCATTATTTTCAATTAATTTTTTGAAACGATTTAAATTAATTTTTGGCATATGATGAACTGAGTTTTTTCCCTTATGGCTATTGACATCGAGTCTTGATTTGCTATTATTAGATTAGACCCTCGGATGCCGCACCGCCGTATTTATTCGGCGCTTAAGCATCTGGGTCTTTTTTTATTTTAAGACCAATCGTTTTATTTCTTCGAATTTTATAACCTTATCTAATTCATATTTCCCCTTCATCGTTAAATAACACAAATTGTGCACTTTTGATTTTCTGCCTATTTTCTCAAAAGAGATCTCTGGAATTTTCGTAAAAAATCTTCCCCACATTTCTAAGAACATACTTTTTAACATCTTATCTTTCCCGTAATATTCTTCATCAATCACAACTTTTGAAAGATTTTTAAATTGGGCCGATTTTAAGGCTAATACTACACTGCCAATAAATGTGCGATAAACAAATAATCTTGGTTTTCCTTGTTTTCTAAATTCTTCCTGGAGTTTCCTTTTTATTTTTGCTCCAATTAATATTGTAAAGGTTTTATCATCTACCACTCCTATAATTGTATCTTTACTAGTTTGTTCTATTTTATTAGACTGATTAATTTCTACTTCCACAATTTTTGATGATTTAACGTCGAGTTTTGATCCTTTTCATTTAATGTTACAAAATTTTGCTAAAATATTTTTGGCTCTTTGGAGGTTTTTATCCTCAACAAAAAGATAACTAGTTTCGTAGGTGTCGACATATAAAATGCTGATTTCGGCATCGGCTAAGGGTTTTGACAGAGAAGAAACAATGCCAGTTAAAACAAAACCTAAAGGTCCTTGAACCTTAAAAGCCCGCCAATTTTTCTCTGCCAAAACCCCGCCTGGAATTTTTTCTTGGGGTAAAATTATTGAAAGTTCATCGCTTGTTCTAGTTATAGAAGTGAAACTACTTTCCCCTATTGCCCCGTACCAATCCTTCTGGGACGGTACGGGGTTTGCCCAATCAGGAAGGGGACTTTTTTTATCGAAATGACAAATGCCAAATTTTTCCGGCGATATAGAAAGGGTAAGTTTTTTTGTTTTCATAATTTTAACCTAAATAATTTAATTCGTCCGACTATAATTTTATTTTACTCCAAACTAAAAAAGAGGCAAGCCCCCTAATTAGGTACGAAAACAAGCCCCAACTATTAACCGAATTTAATTTTCATTTAAATCTTTCTTATTATCTAGAATAACGGGGAGAGGGTTGGATTGTTTTTGCAGTTATACTGCCGTCAGAATTTTGGTCGCCGGAAACCATAATTTGCTTGCCAATTTCAATATCATCTATTGTTCCCTCGGTTGTTTTGGATATTTCAGTGGAATCTGAAAAAAAGACAATCTTTGAACTGCCATCTGGTAATTTTATCGTCAAACTTTTTTCATCTTTGCTAATCACTTCGCCAGAGAGAAAGTTGGTACCAGCTCTTCCCGCTCTCTGAGCAAACTGTTGTCTTTGTTCAGGCGAGAGATTTTGAAAAGAAGGTCTTTGGCCGGAAATTTTGCTTTGTTCGTACTTTATCCCACCGTAAAATGCTCCTGCCCCAACGACGATTAAAGCAATAATGAATAAAATCAATTTTTTCATAGGTTTTGGTTTATATTATTTGTTTTTAGCGACCTTTTTTGGATTTTGAGTTTTGAATTTGTTTAGGATTTAGAATTTTGAAATTTGGATTTTTGTATTACTCATATCTCAGCGCTTCTATCGGGTTAAGTTTGGCGGCTTTTTGGGCTGGCCAATAGCCAAAACCAATCCCAATGAGAGCCGATACGCCAAAGGCTAAGAGAATTGAAAAAAGAGAAATTTTTGTTGTTATCCCACCAAAAGTGGAAATTCCTAAAGATAGAATCCATCCCAAAACTATTCCCAAAGCCCCACCCAAGAATGTCAGCATCACTGCCTCGGCTAAAAATTGGAAATTAATATCCGATCTTTTAGCACCGATAGCTTTTCTCAAACCAATTTCTCTGGTTCTTTCAGTAACGCTTGTCATCATCATATTCATAATGCCGATGCCGCCAACAATAAGAGAAATCCCGGCAATGGCGGATAATAGAATGGTCATGGTGTCAGTGATTGAACTAACCATTCCTAACATATCTTCTTGAGTAAAAATAGTAAAGTCTACCAACTGAATATCTTTGATATTGTGACGTCTCATTAGTAAATCTGTAATTTCTGCTTTTACTTCATCTATGACTTTGGGGCTATCAGCTTGGACGGCGATAGTCGAAATATAATTATCACCAGTTAAAAATTTTTGAGCAATAGATAGGGGTATAAAAACGGTGTCATCTTCGATAACACTAAAACCGCCCTTTGCCTTCGTTACTCCAATTACTTTAAAATTCATTCCCTGAATCCTAATGTATTTACCTATTGGATTTGCTACTTCTCCGAACAAATCATCACGAACCAAAGGTCCCAAAACTACTACTTTTGTCAAATTGGTATCATTTTGCTCAGAGAAAAAAGAACCTAATTCAATTTGAACATTTCTTACTTGAGAATAAGCAGCGGTTGTCCCAATAATTTGGGTTCTAGTATTTTTATTTTGAGCAACGACTTGATAATTTCGCTGAATAACTGGTGCCACTCCTGAAATATTGGAAATTTCTTTTTTAATTTCCTCGGCGTCTTCTATTGTCAAAGTTTGAGCACTTCCTCTGGCAGCAGCAACTGCCGAAAATGTCCTTTGAGCCCCTGGCAAAATGGCGATTAAATTTGAACCCAAGGTTTGAATATTGCTTTCAATTGAACTTTTTGCTCCCTGGCCAATCGAAATCATTCCAATAACTGAACCAATGCCAATAACGATACCTAAAATCGTCAAACCCGACCTCAGTTTGTTGGCAGAAATAGCAGAAATTGTTTCTTGTAGCAAATCGGTTATGGACATTTTATTCTTTAATTTCTTCAATTATCTTTTTTTGCTGATTGACCGTGTCACTGATGATTTGCCCATCTCTAATTGAAATCACTCTCTTCGCTCTTTGGGCAACGTATTTTTCGTGAGTGACTAAAATAATTGTTCTTCCTTGTTTGTTTAAATTAGCAAAAGTTTCTAAGGCCTGTTCTCCGGTCTTTGAGTCCAAATTTCCGGTTGGCTCATCAGCCAAAATCAACGAAGGGTCATTAACTAACGCCCTGGCAATAGCCACTCTTTGCATCATTCCACCTGATAATTGATTTGACAAATGATTCCAAAATTCTTCGGGAAAAGCCGAAGCCCTTAAAACTGATTTGGTAATCTCTTCTCTTTTTCGCTGAGAAACACCAGCATAAATTAAAGGCAACATCACGTTCCTGAGCACTGTTGCCCTCGGTAAAAGATTAAATGTTTGAAAAACAAAGCCAATTTTTCTTTTCCTAATTTCTGCCAATTCATCGTCAGAAAGCTTTGAAACATCTTTTTCTTCAAAAAAATATTGGCCAGAAGTTGGAGTATCCAAACAACCCAAAATGTGCATCAAAGTTGATTTTCCAGAACCGGAAGGCCCTATGATAGCCACAAGTTCTCCTTTTTCAATAGAAAAAGAAACCCCTCTTAAAGCAACGGTTTCCACTTCTCCTGATTTGAAAACTTTAGTAACATTTTTGACCTCGATCAACATCTTATCCCAAATTACTTATTTAACTATTTGTCACAATCCGCACGATCGTGCGCTTTATGACACGAGGTTATCTTTGAATCCTCATTTGGGTACCTCCGTATACTTAAATTAGTTCGAACATTTTTCGCCGCCGCAGGCGGCGAAGGAAAGCCCCTGTAATTTGCGGCTCGCCCGCAAGCGGGCTCGCCACGTTCTTTGACAATTTCAAGTTTTTCTTTGGCGGCAAAAATTTATTTAAAGAAAAGGGGGCACAGAAATTATTTTTGAACCTTAAACATTTTTCCGTGTCCAGGAATTATCCAATCAGCCATTTCTAGAATCTTTTTTCTACTTTCCTGTAATTTCTTTTTATCGCTCGCATAAGCATCATCCTCCGGAAAATTTTCTTTCCAGAAAACATCACCACATACAGCAATAATTCCTTTGTCTGTTTTGACAAAAAGAGTTATTGAATCATAATTATGCCCCGGTGTTTTTACAATCTGAATATTTTCTGTAAATTGTTCCTTCCAATCCTCAACTGTATTTTTATCCCAAAGTCCCCAATACTCCAAGGTTTTTGCTCTGGGAAACATACCTATATTTCTATAATGGTCAATATGAGAATGAGTTATACAAACAATATCTATATCATCTATGGTTAGTCCTTCTTTTCCTAATATATCAATAAGTATTTTTTGGTCTTCTAAAACTCCGGGGTCAACAATCATTACAATATCTTTATCTTTTATCAAAGTAATGGTGGGGCAGGTTTTTTCTTCACCGGCTTCTGCTGTATCTGCTGTAGTATAACCCTCAATTAAAATTTTAACTTCTGTCATAATATTTTAAACTAAGTATAAAAAATTTTCTTTTACAAAATGTGGTTCGAGCCGCAAATTACGGGGGCTTTCCTTCGCCGCCTGCGGCGGCGAAAAATGTTCGAACTAATTTAAGTATACGGAGCCAGTA
>Ga0100378_1003004_pt1 | contig 16428 bp, 28 predicted proteins | sample CryGeymeta201502_FD_81535 | JGI IMG/M metagenome (GOLD analysis project Ga0100378, IMG submission 81535) | Groundwater microbial communities from Crystal Geyser aquifers in Utah, USA - Crystal Geyser metaG 2015-02 | ecosystem: Environmental > Aquatic > Deep subsurface > Groundwater | place: USA...
AACCCATAGTCAGTGACATGTTTGTTAAATGCACATTCAGTCGCCCTTGTCATAAAACGCAACGCAGGGATAATTGTGAACGTAAATAGTTTACGTTTTGCAGTGAGCTTTTCAAGATTACTGATCGAGTGTTCGTACTTAGGAAACTCTGTTTTGTTTTCAATGAAATCAATAACAGCTTCAAAAGCTTCAACTGTGATAGGTTTAGTCTCCTCTACTGTGACAGTATCCGGATACTCAGTCACTTTTTCAAGCACAAGACCCGCTTTGTTCATTTCTTTTATTTCTTTGAAATAATGAGCTGACTCCTCAGTGAGCCTGTCAATAAGTAGCTTAGTGATAAAATAATACTTACCGTAAAAAGAGACCCATCTATTCGGATGTATGAAGTTTTTAAAACTAACACGGTTACCTGTTAAGATCTTAGTTTTAGTAATGAAGTCATTTTCTTTGGCATCAGGCTTAAACTGCATGGTTCGCCAACCTGGGTACCAATCTCCGTCAAAACCAGTAAGTGCAAAATTTCTAAAATCGCCCACACTATCTGTAGTGACAACATTCATATCCTTTATTTTAATTGAGAACACAAATGTTTCTTTATTAGCAACTACTCCAAGTAGTTGCCCGTGGCGGTTCTCTTTTGATATTACAGAAACACCTTCAACTACCTTACCACCACGCATTGATTTGTAGTCAGGTAGATTGATTACAGCACCACGGTTTTTTAAAGCAAACAAAAATACAGCTAAATCAAGGTCAGTGCCTTGGAAGATACCATCTTCAGTATATGCCGCACTTGGTTTACGCGAGAATAAATCGTATGTCCAATAGTCCATGACAGTATCAATAGTAGCTGTAATGTCGGACGTCCTGTCTTGGATTGCTTGGATAATAGGCAATTCTTTTGTCTCTTTAAGAGACCCTGCTACTTGTTTTATTTGTGTCATAGTGACGCTCTTTTAAATACGTGATTAATAGACCTTACCCAACCATTGACAGTATACTAATGATTGATATGTCCTCCTGCAAGTCATACATATGTTTGCGGATGCTTTTTTGTATCTCAGCTATCACTTTCGCACGCTTCTCACCAATCTGAACTGTCACTAGGGCGTCAGGATCTGGTACTTCTTGGCAACATCGCCCTGAATATGCTTCAGAATTGTACAAAGTTATAGCTGCTGTACTTCCCCAGAACACGTCAAATTCATCTTGCTGTTTATTAGCAAATACTAACCCTCTGTATCTGTCACTTTTAATAACCATTCCTGGCTTCACTTCCGATATTTTTATTTTCATGATATGCCGTACACTTTTATGTTGAGTAGAACAATAACAGGGTGTTTACGCCTTGTGGATATTGCCTAATATTTTACTATGCACTTTACGAAATACTCCTACCAAAATTGTATCATATATAAATTTAGTGAAACGTCGTAAAGAGTCATTTAGCATAGTCCATATGAATGATATTGGCCAATACACCATCCATGAAATAATCCTGCTTGAGTACGTACTAAATTCTAGAGACGCTCTTTCTCTATGCGTCAACTTACCACGCATATACGCATCCCATTCTACAGTTATGTTCTTAAATTCTTTATATTCTTTTCTAATACCCTCTATTTTTCTACGTAGTTTGGCAGTACTAAAACCTAAATTGGCAATTGCCCAGAAAAATCCGACAATTATGTATATACCTCCCCATGTAAGACACGTGTAAGGATTATTTGCTATATATGAAAACACTGAAGCATCACCAAAGAAGTGAATTAGTGCTAAGAAAATAGCTACACTAAAATATGAAAAGCCTCCAGCATCGTGCTCAATGCATGCAAATAAAACAATGAGTTCTACCACTGACAACGCCCAGAACCACGTATTCCCGAACATAAAAATCTCTAACCACATACTCTACTCCTCCTTTTCTTTTGATTTCATACGAATCTCTGATAATATGTCTATGTCAACTTGTTTTCTGATATTCACCGCTGCTGCTTCAGCAAACAGTGCTATACGAGCATCTTGTTGATTTAGAAAGAATTTCTGAGGCTCAATAGCTTCACCATACTGTATAATGCTATGCATACGGTCTCTAATGTCCATCCATAACATGCCTAGGACGTTATTACCAACTAATAATGTACCTTTCTGTGAGTACCGCTGCTCACAACCCCAAAAAGTATCTTTTCTGGAGATTTCAACTATAGGACGTTCACCGGATCGTTTGAGTGCGTCACTGATCACTTTAGGATGTGCAAGTAGCTTGAGCTCTAAAACAAAACGCATGTTGTCAATACTCTGTGTACTCCAGTCCTCTCGTACAAGTCCTTTTGCTACAGCACACTTCTGAGTCATCTTCGCAGCCATGCAGTTCTTAGCATGGAATATACGCTCTCTCACATTTGCTATAGTGTTTGGGTCCTTAGCTGTAGCAGGAATACATTCAGCATCTTCGTGGTATTTACTTGCTTGATATAAGTGCTCAGTGGACATCCACTTACGTCCCTTATAATAAACTGGGAAACCTGAGCTCATGTTAGAGAACTCAAAGAAAGGGTCTTTACTCGAATAAAACCAAGCACACTCGTCTTTAAGATATGTTTTCATAAACCCTCGACTAGTAGAATGTAAAACTGAAAGTACACTTTTATAGTGCACTTAATATACAGTGAATCGTTATAGATGTAAATAAGAAAATACTACTTGGGAATTTTACTGGTTTTCTTGGCGGGCTTTGAATTGTAATCTACCTTGTCTTGACTTTGCTGCTAATGCTTCCTTATTCTCTCTTTCCTTAAACTGTCTGCCACGCATGTCGTATAATGACATAGTTGTAGTAGATATTCCAATACCTTCAAAGATTTTAGCTATTGCGAATAACGTACCACCTTTATCAACATTATCATCTAAAAGCCACACATGCTTTACATCTTTGAACTTTTCTTTAAGTACATCGGGTTGCATACTAGGTAGATCACGCATTCTACGTAGTGTTTCTCTAGCTCTCCATTCTTTAGACTGCTGCATCTTACCATCTGCATCCCTACCGGTAAACTGTTTTACTTGAAAATCTTTAGTCCCCAGTGCTAACGGATCATATGCAATGGTACGATGCTCTAAGTCTTGCTCCTTCCCATCTAGTATCTTCTTAGCTACCTCTGACCCCGTTAACGTTCTATCAGTAGATGGGTCACGGGACATAGTAATCTTATTTGCTATGTGCTGTGACACTCTATGGTTAATCGATCTTTGTACTTTTTGTTCTGGTGTTTCATTAGCGAGCTCATCTTCATCCATCAATTCCTGGATGTCTTCATCAGTTGTTGCATTGGCTTCTTTTTCAGCCCTAGTGTCAGCTATTTTCTTCTTTTCAGCATCTGACATCTTACTAGGGTCCATTTTAGTGATAGGTGGTATCACTATAGCATCAGGAAAAGGCGCCTTAATATCACGAGCCATTTTGAGTAAGCTCATACTCAAACCGTGCACTTCTTCCTCAGTAGCACCTCCGTCTTTTATTCTTTTGTGATGTTCAAATGACGTTTCTGTGAAAGTATTGCCTTCACTATCCCTGTGAGTGTACACCGGGATAGTGGCTTGTTTAGTCTCCGGATCATCTGTTTGTCCTCTTTTTCTACTAGTAGGGCTATGTATAGTAACACTCGTACCCTCCTCAGGAAGACCGACAGTTAATGAAAAACTACCTTTATGTACTGGTTCAGTAGCTGCTAGCACCCCTGACTTGACGTACTCAGGATCACCTTTTACAGCATCTATTAATACATTCTTCTTCAATTCATTCTGCACGTATTTCTTGTCATTTTTAGAAAAATCAGAAAATGGCTTACCTAACTTCTTTTCAGCAGCACTTATAACATCCTGTTGTTTACTACGTACTCCAGATAGTTCTTTATCAAGATCGACATTATATGTCTGTAATATGCCGTCACTCCGTACTGTACTACGCTGGGTAAGGTGTGCTTTTGTGCTACTGACTTTTTTGTTGTCAGCTTTTATAGTGTAAGTCCCATCATCACCGCTGTCGTCATCAGACGTGTCACCTACTTTGATGTCTTTAGTGGTTTTGCTCTTGGCTTTAAGAGGAGGTGGTTTCTTAGCACCTTTAACAGCTTCATTTACGGGAATCAACTTCATAAAAGAACCACCACTGTATATACACCAGCCTTAGCTAGCCGTTTTTTAAACACTTCAACAGCACGTAATTCTTGTTCATTTTCTGCTGAAGCCCAAATATGGAAACTTTCCAATATGCCACTTTCAACAACTGATAGATCATTGATAGGATTGATCGATACGAAGCTCATATTAGCACTTATGTCATGCAAAGTTGCTACATCAGGTGTATGTATAATTATATGTACAGTAGGAGCATCGTTCTGAACTGAGTAAGCTAACGCTACCAACCTGTCAACTATCACAGCTTCACCTGTCTCCTCAACACTAGGAAAGACTAGTGCACCTATATGATATTCAATTTTATTTGTATTAGCTGTGTCCATATAATCCCTCTTTATGTAATAACTGCATATGTTTTATAGTAAAAGAAAACAACAAAAGCCGCCTACAAGACATATGTAGGCGGCTTTATGTAAAAGGATGCAAAGCACGCCTTTATTTTTAATGGTACCCCGGGCCGGACTTGAACCGGCACAGTCTAAGACCGAGAGATTTTAAGTCTCTTGCGCCTACCGAAATTACGCCACCGGGGCAAATTTAGTATGAACAGAGTATACTATGTTTTAAAATTTTATGCAAGAAAAAACGCACTGGTGTTTAACTTAATTTGGGTAATGCACAGTGATAAGCTCAACATTAGCTAGAACTCCTTCATCTCCAATGCATGATGTGTATCTTCTTGAATAATAGGGTTTTCTACTTCAGGATAAAAATACCATGTGCCCTTCATGTCATCAATGAGCCTAATATTAAATCCATATTTTCTAGCAGTAGCTCTTAGCTCTTGTTCTGCACTTCTGAATAGTTTCTCTAGTTGTGGATCTGCTTTCATATTTTACCCTTTTAATGATGAGAGGCAGGATTCGAACCTGCATGAGCCACAACGTTGACGGTTTTTTAAACATGTCCAGGCTCTACGAATAGCGTCTTCCAATTCCGCCACTCCCGTCACTTAATATAAAAATAGCTAGCCAGGATTTGAACCTGGACGGGTATACCTCCATTGGCACCTGACGTAAGGCTACTTCCAGGTTTTTCACCTTACCGTTTTTCCCCTCGGTTCCTGGTGGACCGGAGCGTCTATGTTTCATCACGTTTTAAGTGAATCATCTTCCGCCACTAGCTAATATGATATTTGTTAACTTGATCGGGAGTGTAGGAATTGAACCTACAAATACGAGCTCCTAAAGCTATTCATGTATTCTTAGTATTAGTTTCTCCGTTAGAAGAATAAGCACACTAAGATGTTATGTTTTTCGCGCCTTTACCAATTTGGCCAACTCCCGACCAAGTTAACAATCTTTTATTTCCAACCCGAAAAAAGTAGCTAACTCTTTACTCCTTTTATCAGCTGCATCAATCTCTTCTTGTGTCCACTTTGGGACATCCTTAATACTAATAGACACTACGTAATCATCATCACCAACAACAATGTCAAGGTACGTTCCTTCAACTACAGCATCCATAAATTCAGAGCCTAGTTCACGAACAAAAGAAGCTCCTCCTGACCACTCAGTCTCAGGGCTCACGTCATCACCGCTAACTCTAAAACTAATAGTGTCATTTGATTTGTGCGTTACGAAACCCGTCATTGTTTTCATAAAGCCGCCTTTCATATTTACAAGTTTTGGGTGCCCCTGTAGGATTCGAACCTACGACCCCTCGCGCCGAATGCAGTTCATGTATTCTTAGTATTGATTTCTCTGTTAGGAGAATAAGTACACTAAGAGTTTATGTTGTTAGTGCTCTACCAACTGAGCTAAGGGGCACATATGTACTTTGGTGCGAAAGAGGGGAGTTGAACCCCTACGCCTAAGCACGAGCTTCTAAGACTCGCATGTCTGCCAGTTCCATCACTTTCGCATCTACAACTAATACTACTTTCTTTTTACACTATACTATGGTTTACAAATTAATGCAATACATTTTTACTTTAAAAGGGCGGCACATGTTGCGAGTACACAACTCAATCCTCGTTGCACAAAACCAAGTAGCGGCTCAAAATCCTCTTCATCAGTGTCAACGTTTATGTATTCGCGTGCGTCATCTTCTGAACTCCACAATACAATGTCGTTAAATGTAATTATGCATGTAGTACCGGTGCTAGAAAGCAAAACATAGGCAAAATGCGCATAATTCGCATACTCTTTTTCACCGACTACAGCTACTAATTTTTCATACAACTGTTCGTTAATTTGAGTAACGACTTCAAGGGCTTCTATTTCAATAGGATTGCTCATATGTACCTTTTATTTTGTAGGATAAAGATAAGGAAAGTACTTTAAGTACTCTTAATACATACTAAAATGTCAACTTCCCGCTATAAATAAGCTCCATTTCATCGACGGACACTTCCCTCCCTGCACAATTAGGAGTCAATAGTGCTTCAGCACATCCGCAGACTTTACACAATCTAAACACGACCTCACCATTATGCATCACTTCCTCAGGAACATCAACATCATCTTTTGTATAAAAGTCGTGTGCTGGCATAATGTACCTTTAAGTAGTTATTAATTAAAAATCTAATGAACCATGTGAGATTAGGCTGAGTTCATCAGGAGAAAGAGGTCTATTAGGGCAGTGTGTAGGTAAACAACTTTCAGCACCACCACAAACTTTACAGAGAGTCAATGCCACTTCTCCATTCCTATCAGTTATTACACCGGGCACATCTTTATCACCCGTTTTGTACAAGTTATGTTCACGTGTGTTCTCTTGTTTAATCATAAACTGTACTGGATACTTGGGCCAGTATGCCCATGCTACTATGGTGTCAAATAACGGAACCCAGTCTGAATCCTCAAACATCCCTGGACATAACTCTATAAAATCAAAATCTTTAGTAGAGTTTGCAAAGCACTCAAGCTTCTTATCGTCTTTGCCAGTAGTGTCAGCATACATAACATCTTGTATCTTGTGTCCACATCCAGGAAAAGCTGATTCAAGTTGACTATCAAATACCATTGCTAATACGGGCACTCCGTAATGTCCTTCAGGAATTACAGGTAGGCACTCGTCTATTCCGAACCACTCTATCTCTGTTTTTTGTGACATATACTTTTATGTGTTAGTACTCTTTATTTTATATTGGGTAGCTTTCAGGAATGTTGATCCCTTTTGAACTATAATATTCGTGGAACAATGGACGTGTAGTGTTTCTTTCATCTTCAACTGTAGTCACATGTTCAACTTCTATAAGGAGACATTGTACATACCCGAGCCACCTACCGATTTTATCATCTGGCCATTCATAGCTGTGGCATACTAACGCATCCATCATTCTACAAACTTTTGATTCCGATGCAGTATTAGTACTTAATTTTTTATACTTCTCTGAAAGCACGAGCAGTATTTCTAACATCGTTTACACCAACTTTAATTTGTAAGGAAGTTTATATCGTTTGAACAAAGTACACCACTCAATAGGCGGTGAGATGTATGTATTCTCATTTTCAATTGTTTTCTTCCATCTAGCGTGGAATCGTATAACTAGACACTCAGCAAGAGTATTATGTGTGTACGGCGCATCTGAATGCCCATTACAGTCTGTCGTACTTTGGAGTTCGGTGTTAACGTTAAACCATGTATTGAAAGCTGAGACTCGAAAATAAGTAGCTTTTATTAGCCTTACACTGACTCCATTACTTGCTAATATTTCGAGTTGCTGTAATGTTTTATCCAATTTTAACTCCACCGTAACGTGTGTTATCGTACTTGGCAATATGTGCGTTTGACTCCATTATTCTTTTACCTTGCGCATTCAGTTCTTTAATAGCGTCTTCAGTTTTCTTAGAGAATTTGCAAGAGTGTCCTTTCCCTACCAGATTGTATTTTTCTTCGAATACCTGTTTATCTGATTTAGCTACAGTCTCAGTAACTGGAGGTTTAGGCATATACGCCCAATGTGTTATTTCGTCACAAGGCGGATACCACTCATCAACATGTAGCACAGCAAATGCAGCATCGGATGTTGAGTGTTTAAAATGACGATTCTTGATACCTCGTATATCCATAATTTTCATATAGTGGATTTCATGCACTTCATATCCGTGTCCTGGATTTATTTCTTCGTACACTGGATCAAATTCAACGGCTAGAACAGGCATGCCGTATTTACCTTCCGGAATCACAGGCAATGCTTCATCAGCTCTAAACCATTCTATTTCAGTTTTTATGGACATACTAACTCACTCTATCTCTTTTTCTTGCGGGTTCTTATTGTGTTGTGTACGTACTCAGCATATGAAGGCTTTGGTTTTTTATTACCTTGTTCTTTATTAGTACTTGCTGCTATTCGGATGAAGTTATCGATCTTGTGATATTGATGACATGCTGAAGGACATCCAGTACTACCGCATCTGCACGAAATATCAGTCCCTCTACAAAACACAGCAATCATATCTTAGCTCCAGTAATATAGTTTCTACGTCTCTTTTATATACCATAGAGGAGACTAATACTACTCAAAAATACTACCAAGCACCTCACCAATATCACCAAGCACTTCTGAGGTTGTGTCTACAATAACATCAAAGTTCATAAAACTGTCAACAACATCTTCAGCTACTGCTGCTTTGTTTTCACGTTCTTCTTCACGTTCTTGTGATACATGCATAGTATATACTTCCGCTACATAAAAATTATGGTGGACGTGACAGGACTTGAACCTGTAACTGACCGGTTATGAGCCGGTGGCTCTACCAATTGAACTACACGTCCTTCAATTTCCATTCTTTATTACTTGTTCGTCTTCCATGACGTCCTGTGAACACAATGTCAGGATGCTGCTTACTTAACTTGACAATGAAATGTCCATCCTGCGGTCTAAAGTAGTGCACAGGCGGGTACTCCCAGGTAGCAGCAAGATTAGTTGTCCAGCTCATATCCAATGAGTTTTCGCAAAATGACATGAGTGTACCTTTACTATCTCTTGCAAAAATTGCATACAGTGGTTTATGTTTTGTCATGTACGTTCTCACTGGAAGATAAATAAAGAAAGGGCATAAACTGTTTACTACATTGTGTGTTTTCTATAACGTGTTTATTTGAGATACGCACGTTCCTCGATTAACATTCTGTAGTACATACACACGTTTTATGGGTCGGAATCTCAAACAATCTTTACCAAATCCGTATACATGGGGCTATACAATACTTATGCGTTAGCTGCATACTTGCACTAAGTACCACAGAGTCCACTGCCAGCACACTGACTCCCGGGCCTAGCCAAGGCTTCAGTATGTGCCCTCTCTTTAACTTGTTAGTATGTGTGTTTACTTATTAAAGTAATATACTATACACATATACTAAATGCAATAGTATATTTTATTTTCACTTATTATAATCTACTCTTTTGTGGTCTTCAAACTTCGAAAACAACTCACGTTTTAAAAGTTGACGAACTTGACGGAGGACTTTCAGTTTAGGTATAGCCACATCATCAAACTGGTCATCATCAACTAATGTATCAAAAACAATGTCAACTAGCTTCTCTACATCTTCTTTAGTGGTTATCTTTCCGCTTTTACGTTCTGAACGCATCCTAGCTTCAAGATGATCACACAGCATGAGTAATGCAGCTTCTAAGGTTTGTGGGGTTTTAGTCTTGTATCTGTAATCAAGTTCAGTGTCGCTTTTACTCTTCTTGTAAAAGTACAGTACTAGGGTTGACCCATGATGTTGCGAGCACCATCTAACAATATCGTCATCAATGTGCGGGTCATCGAACAGTATTTGAATTGTGTGCGCCACATGTGAAGTAATTACTGTGTATGACACCCATGGTTCAAGAGAATCATGTACATTTAGTTCATCAGGTTGATTCTCTGAAAAGAGCTTAGGGCAGTATATCTTACCAATATCGTGATAGAAACCTGCTATCTTGAGCCGCCTACTGTCAAGCCCAATCTCAGTACCTATACTCTCCATCATATCAGCAACGTTTTTACAGTGCGAATATGTACCAGGACACACGTCTTTTAACTTAATCATTAAAGGGTAATTTGAATCAAGAACATCTTTATCCACTACACTTATATCTGACATGATAGTACCGTTTGTAAGTTAACTACTAAAACTAGGAGCTAAAAACAAAACCTCTAGTTGAATGACTACTAACTACATATCAACCACACGTAATGTGATTTGGTAAGTACATACTGTCAATTCTTGTAACGTGATTTTTTGCTATACGTCCGATATTCCAAGGGCGATTTAAGAGGTATACCCAAGGTACGAAGTCAAGTTCATTTGCAGTCGTAAAGCGGTCTTCGAATACCACATTAAACTGTGGATTACTTCGCATAAACTGTACTTTGTCCGCATTAAAATGTACGATAAAATCAGCTTTTAAGTGTGTATTTAACCATGTGTGAGTAGCTTTCTCAACACTTGCTCCTTTACGAGCTGTTAAGAAATGTATTGTATCACCTGTATATTGTTGATACTCTATCAAGTACTCAATAGCGTGTTTATAAGGCTTGATTTCATCTACATATTTAACAGTAGTGTTTACAGCTATATCAAATATCGTATCGTCTGATATATTGTACCCTGGGACCTTAATGTTGTGTGTAGTAATATCAATTTCAGCAGGAGTGCATCCTACATGTTGGCATAAGTCCTTAATAAAAAAGGGCTGAAGATCTGCTACAACTCCGTCAATATCAAATATATGCATGTTTTTAGTTTATATCCTAATCTCTTTCAGTTTCAGTTTCATCAGTAAGAATAGCGCTATCATCCAATTCAGAGTCAGCAGAAGCTAATGAAGCTTCAACATCGTACTTCTTACGTGTATCTTTCACCGCATCATGTACACTACGTTGTTCAATAGTTGTAGGATCGGGGACAATACTTTCAAATGCAGGTTCGTGTACTTCAATGCTCACAGCCTCTTGTACTGTACTTACTACAGCACTATTATGACGAAGTGTGTTAGCTGTTATAATATCATTTCTTTTCGCAACCATAAAAACACCCATTAAATTAGTGTACATTGAACTGCTGTAAAACAACACAAGCCTATAAGATGTTTTATTGATATGTACAATGGGCAAGAAGTGTTAGTTTTATAAAATAGCATCTGGCAGGGTTTCCACCTGCATATATCTGGATACTCAGTTTCTAGAAAACTAGTACCTCACTTCTGTAGTAGTGCTTCTAATCAGATATATTTTAACCTTCTAGCAGTTTGAACCACTTCAGAGTGCCTGCTCTAAACAAGCAGTGGTTACTATCTTCCCTCGGTTGTGTCTCTTTCCACCACAGATGCTAAACTTTTGTACAGATTTCACTGTAACATATAATATAGAACTACGCAATGCCTTTCTTAACATCTTCAGCATACCTGTACACTTCCTGCTGACACTCATTTAAAAGCTCAAGCATTTTATGCATCCTTGTAAGTACTTCAAAAGGTGATACCCAGGTACCCTTCGTGTCCACAAAGTCACCATCACCGCGTAAATATATGTGATGTGCGTTCCAGCCCGAAACTTTATCTTGTAATAGGGCGTTTAGCCCTTCAATCCTCTTTAAAGTAGTACTCATATGTGTTGTTCTTTTTTATTAATTACTGGTACATTCAGGAGATGCTTCTTTTACTCTACATAACGAAACGTGCTTATTGACTGCGACCTTTGCTTCAATAAGCGCTCTACGAATATACACATCCTCATCTATTCCGAAGTACTGAGGGTATCCTGCGTCTATCCAATCTTTAATAAATGCTGCCCAGTCTATAGTAGATGATGTGAACACTGTGTGTATATTATCAGCACTGGAACTACTCCTAAAATAGCGCCGTATAGTAGCTACAAATTTATTGGCATGCTTGATATAGTCGATAACAACAATGTATGTTTTGATATACTTGGATATGTAACCTTCAGGAACTATGACCTGCACTGTATCGTCGTAGTCAAAGTACCCAAGACTCAGTAGTTTAGGGTCGACGAGTATGCTAGACATGTCTACGTTAGCCTCTTTACCATTAATAACAGTAGGCACGGCAGTAAGACATAATGTACATATTCTAGATCCAAATTCTTTTGGATGTATATGCAATTGTTCTGGTTTTAAATTTTTAGGGAGTTTAAGTTCATCAACTATATGATGGAAATTAAGTAATCCTTTAGAGGACTTAGGGGACACACATAGTGCTTGTCGTAATACCCCTGTATTTACTTTGATGTTAAACTGCATGTTATTTTCCTTTTATTGTGGAAACTACTACTTATTGGTAGTAAGAGATGTACTAAAAGCTTCTAGTTCAAGCTTGAGTTCATCAAGAGCGCACGCAAGTTCTTTAGAAAATAGTAGCTCAGCATCTCCCGCTAACATAGGTATGATTATTGTGCTAAGTCCCACGGCCCCTGCGTAGTAAAAGGTTTTAAATATGTATATGTTATATTCAGGAGTATTATCAGTCCGTAATTGCTTTTCAATCTCCTTCCATGCGTCTTTAAGACTCTCGTTTTTATTTGACATGCAATATCTCCAAATAATAGATGTACATCAAAGTGGTAGGTCTTATTGGAATCGAACCAATGACATTTCGCATGTAAGGCGAGTGTTCTACCTCTGAACTAAAGACCTATTCTACTCGTTTTTTAGACACTTAAGTACAAACTGCTTTCTTTCATCGTACTTAAAATACATTCGTAAAGCATTGAAGTATGAGTCGTACTGTATAAATTCCCCATTAAAAGGTAGTACAAATACAGTGAACGCCCAAAACCCTCTGAGAAGACTACACTGTGGTCTGTTTACACATATACGCATTGGGAAAATCTTAAACATGACTTTCTCAGTAGCTGCCCCACATTCCGTGCATTTAACTTCATCCATAGTACTCCCTTTTAACCCAGATACATAGTAGTACGCATAGGTATTTGACGACATAGCGACACAGCACTATCTGATTCTCTTAAATGCTCCCTAAGTCTCTGCAACATCTCAGGGTGTACGACTATGCACCCATTGGCAACTAAAGCTTTTTTACTAGGCACCTTAATCCTTGTTATTTTAACCGATATCCAGGGCTGCCATGGTTTTGAACATATGCGTTCTTTCCATGTACGACGTACTACTACTGCTGGACCATCTTCAAGTAACTCAGGATTAACAACTACTCTGATCCCATTTATACGGGGCATATGTGCTCCTTATTCAACTAGTTAGATTTTAAGAAACTACTAGACTATACACGGAATCTTTTATTTTGTATAGCCTCAATTATACCTCCTATACATTCAGGATTCTGAACCCACATACCGTATTCACTAAATGTAAGACCTAAATGCTCATGGAGTGTAATAGTGCTTATAGTTGTATGCCAACTCTCAACCCAATTATCAATTTCAGTTATTAGCGTTGTCCCAGCTATTACAGCATCAACAAAAGTTACCACCTCGTTGTTTTGAGTACTTCGCAATAATGAGATCTCATTAGCGGCCTCTTCTAGTAAATCAGAAATACGATCAGGCTTCCCTTCCTGCACACTTTTACGTGAACTAATATGTCTGCGTATTTCAGCTCTTTTACGGAGCCTGAAAACTATATCGTCATCATTCATCATTTAACTCTCTGAACATAGTAGTAATTTGACTATATTTTGCACACGCACATTGTACGCTTCTTCATCTTCTCTTATACATATGCGATTAGCTTCGTACTTCGCCGTATTGGTAATCAGTCTTGCTATCTCAGGCGAAATAGAAGTGATTGGGAGAGTGAATGTGCATCTAAGACCAATAGGAACCCCAGTAAAGTTATCACCTTCCCATATCTTTAAGCACATAAAAAGCTTATTCTCTTTTACTTGAAATTTCCCATTTATACACTCTGCGTAGCTTGTTTCCTTGTGAATATCAAGAGGGTATGCACACTTATTTCTGAATTCACTATTCCATGTAGCTTCATATGGAGTGGGTTTTGCGGCTACTTTTCTAGCAAACAGTAGCCAATTGAATCCATGAAAATGCACTTCTCCAAAAGTATTGATAAAGTGTATTGCATTTGATATACGCATGACTTCCTCTATGTAGGCAGAGATATTCTTCTTAAAAGTTAAATTATTTACGTATTCTTAGAGATATACTAACAGAATTCATTATGTTTAATTATTATTAGTAATGGAGCCGGCGAGGAGGCTTGAACTCCTAACAACTAGTTTACAGGACTAGGGCTCTACCATTGAGCTACACCGGCTTTAATTTAAATTAACTTTCTGACTACTTTATTATTTTAATCTATACTCATATACCCAATTTAAGTATTGATTAATCCTTCCTTTAATGTAGTACGTTTTTCCATAAACGTCGTCAGACCTAAAAGCAGTAATTTCTACTTGCTCGCCATTAAATTCAGGGAAATCTTCTAATCCCACTAATGTTTTTGTATCACCCTCATTATATATATGGCCATTTCTATCTGTTGTAAACAGTTCTTCTGATTCCATGAGGTGTGCATTTTCTCTGAGCCAATCAGCATCGCTAACACTAGCATCAATTTTTATCATTTGTGTCCCTCTGTGTTTTAAACTGTTCTAGATCGTCTTTTTCCAATTCCTTATCTCTTTCTTTTCTCCGTTCTTCCCATAAGCTCTGTAATGTACTTGAAATAAAACCCCAATCTCTAACCAATATATCAACAAGCTCATCAATAGTTAACGGATCGTGAAAACGTGATTTATTATAGCTTGCCCGTAGTAAACTATCGCGGTATACTTCTCCTGGATATGTGTCACTTACAAACTTAGGATCTACGTACCTCCCTGCTGAGAACCTATCACGTAAAAGAGTAAGCTTTAGATCTTTCTTAAGTCCTGCGATGTACTTCCTCTGTACAGCACGCTTGTACTCTTCTTCAGTTGGGTAATAGTCTTTGTCAAGTTGCCAAACACGCACGGGACCTTCCGAAACACATTTCTTCTTTAACCAATTAAACATAAAAGTCCTCAGGATGTAGTAATGATACTGTTACATGTTTAATCAAGTAATACAATTATCAAAGCTATAATTGATATGGCAAGTGCAACGCAGGCTATTATAGTATTATCCATGAAATGCCCACCTTTAATTTGTTAGCGTCATTAAGTATTTTTAACGTATTAATGTTTAATTAAATATTATATACACTATGTACCACAGAATAACAAGAAGATTCTGTATACTGGTTCTAATAACATGCAGTTATTGGTTGACACTCAATAAGATAAATCATGCTATTTTATGGGTACATTGCTATCCATTTAAAACTTTGTATTGTCTTATTGTATTGAACTTTACAGACATACGGATACTCTGAGTCACGGTCCACACCAATGAACGTTGCCAACATCATAAACCTTCCTAAACCTTCCTCAGAATTAGCACATACACACTCTTTACCTATAAAGGGTATAGTGTCTTCAGATTTAATAGGACTGTATGCTTCACTCATATCATATCTCATTACGTAGTTATTATTAACGCTCTATTAGGTAACTCATTGTGATGCACCAAAAATTGGCATATGCAACCTAAACCAACATGTGTTACTACATGATTTTTATATGTAGTAGCATGGCTCACATCCCGCAACATTCCTAAAGTAGAACACTGTTCATCAGTGTTAGGATAGAAAATAAATACAAAATCCTGCTCACGTTGATAAATATCACCGCCATCTTCATAGTCAAGAACAAATGAAATAGGTGAAGTAAATATACCGTTGTATTCACCTTGTAGTAGTGCTTCCCACCCTGATAGTTCTTCAAACTTATTAATAACTGTACTAAAATTAAATGAAGGAAGTTGGTTTATTTCTTTGAGCATTTTATATTCTATAATATATAATATTGATAAAACATCAAAATCCCGTGTCTTGGATTTGAACCAAGGATCTTCCGGTTATCATCCGGAGGTTTTGACCAGGCTAAACTAACACGGGTTATATTTATAATATTGGCGGGAGCAGAAAGACTTGAACTTTCACCTCCGGATTCAAAGTCCGGGACTCTACCGTTGAGCTATGCTCCTACATGTGTATTACTTGGTGGGACCCGGGCTGAATCGAACACCTTGCCCATAGGGACGGGGGCTACAACCCCGCGCTAGGACCACCTAGCCTTATTTGCGGATCCCATATTTTCTTTTAACTATTTACCAGGAAGTAATGCGAAAGCAATTAAAAAAGCACCAATTCCTGTAAGATAACCATGCACATAACCAATGCATAAGG
>Ga0100378_1003020_pt1 | contig 16380 bp, 23 predicted proteins | sample CryGeymeta201502_FD_81535 | JGI IMG/M metagenome (GOLD analysis project Ga0100378, IMG submission 81535) | Groundwater microbial communities from Crystal Geyser aquifers in Utah, USA - Crystal Geyser metaG 2015-02 | ecosystem: Environmental > Aquatic > Deep subsurface > Groundwater | place: USA...
CTGCGCACCCGCACCGTGGTTGCACAGGGCAAGGCTGCTGCACTGATCGAAGGCATGGTCGGCGAAGGCAACGAACTCTCGCTGCGCGGCCTGTTCGATCGGGCGCCAGCCAACGAAGGCGGCGATCGCGGCGGCGAATTCATCAGCGTGGTCGGCATTCCGCAGGCACGCCAGGCCGCCTAAGCGCGGTCTGAAAATCTAAATAAAAAGAGAGGCCGTCCCGTCCCCGGGGCGGCCTTTTTTTTGTTTCCAAAACGTCCGGTCGGACAAATCATCAGGAGCAATCCTGCTGAAAGGAAAAACAATGAAGCTTTATCGAGCACGCCTCGTAACCGAGCGGCCGTCGCGGGCACATGTTGCCAAAAGCAATGAGCCTGCAAGCCGCATCAAGGGCCGCTGGTTCACCAGCAATATCATCGAGGCCATCGAGCACGGCGAAAAGACCCATGAAGGCAAGGAATGGGAGATCGTCATGGTCGAAGTGACCGACGAATTCGCCGCTGCACACTGCGTCTGGTGCGTGCCAGTGACACGCTGCGGCCTGACGCCAATGGAATACTCGACGAACCCCATGACCGATTTCGTCTTGCCAACCTGGTGCGCAAACAAGGCGCGCTATGTCGGCGTGAAAGGCAATCTGCGTAGCCGGGACTACCTGTTCAATAACAAGAACGACGGCAATCTGGTCTTGATGCCGAATCTGTCTGCACGCAAGGCAGCCTGATCATGTCAGCAGAGGGATATGAATCCTGGAAATATACAGCACGACCATATCTCGACAAGATCAGATCAATCATCGAAGAAAACCTCCCCGAAGATGCGCGTGAAAGAAAATGGCGATTTTCGCGATACGTCGAGTCCGACAGCGACCCGGACTGGTTTCTGAAGGCACGCAAGCAATTCGAAGCCGACATGGGAGAAGTTGGCACAATTCTCAGCGGCAACATCCACAGCGTTGGAAAATACGGTTCCGAAAACACCAGAAGCGTTCCTGCGGGCTTCGGAATCTATACTTACGGAGGATATCGTCCCGATACAGTGCCATTCTGGCATCCTGGCTGCCCGGTAGAAGATAAATATGAAATACTGGCATTATGGACAATCGACCAGAGATTGAGGCGCAGAAGAAACGCCTCGGACATCAAGGGCCCGCTCTATGCAACGTCCACTGCTGCATCAGTAATCAAATTCAATAATAAAAAGAAGTTCGGCAAGAGCGAGCTCATAGGAAACTGTGAAGATGTTCGAATGAATATCGGATCCCACAAAGACGGAGAATTCTCAATCTCGATGGGACAGCATCACGACACGGTCTACAGTGATTTCAGTGCCACCTACAATCTGGTCAGAGTAAAAATTGACGATTATCGCGATACATTTACAATCAAAGGTAACGAGGCAACACTTATTGGCCAAAAAGTGCCAGAATCGATTATTCACAGTATAATCGGACGACGTCTGAACGAAGTCATCGGTCTTGAATGCCTCGAAAGCGACGACACAGTTATCAGCAGCGTGAGACGCAAGGACGACAACATCATCTTAGGTCTGAAATACGGATTGCCAGTCCTCATCGATGACGATGGGACTGGCTATATCGATCAGGTCTAAAATCAGCCTTATTGAGGTTGATTGCGGTTCTCGCGGCGCTCCTGACGCATCTGGCGTCGTTCCTGCGATCTTTCTTTCATCCTGGCGTGGGCTGCCATGAATTCAGGCTTTGAGATCATCTGGTCACCATTGGTGTCCATGCGTGCAAAAATCGTTTCAGGATCGGGCGCTCTGAAATTGACGCGACCGTTGGGATTCTGCGCATTCACAACCGAAACAGCAGAAACAGATATCCCCGCTGCCATGATCCCGCCAGCAACCGAGGCGAGAAAAAACTTCTTCTTTGTCATGATTCCTATCTCCAAAAACAGCCTTGACCAAAAATGCTTCGAAATACCAATAAGGCAAATCAGAAGATCAAGCCACCAATTTTCAAGGAATGAAAAATGCCGGAAAACCACCGAAAAAAGACTTTCAAGCAAATCGATACAGAAGCTGTGGATTCGCAAGGAAAGACTGTAAAAATCGAAAGAACCTATCCTGAAGGTGCATCAAAGGCGATCTACGATGCAATCGATCAGGAAATGGTTAGAGTCTATGGAAACACGGGAACGCGGACTATCGGAACATTTTCCGAAAGATAACGAATTTTAAGATTCCCTGAATTTCTGAAAATCATCGGATGTCAGTATCCTTGCCGTCAGCTCGGCCACCTTTCTTACATCAATCAAAATAAAGCTGCGCTTATACTCATCACGCATGAGATTACCCAATTGCGATGAGTTGATAACCTCAAGAGAATGCGGCATCAGGTTTTCAGCTACATTTCTTGTATGCGCAAGACCCCAGTCTGTGGAGATCGACCAGAATGATCTTTCCACATGAAACGGTTCTTCTGTATTGCGCGACAGGACGAATTTCCACTGGTCATCCAGAGATGCTATCATCTTGTGCCATGAAAATTGCATGAGCTTTACTGCATACAGCGGCGTCAGGTGACACCTGTAAAGCATCGTCACAGAAATAAGCTGAAAAAGCTGTTCAAGATCATATTGAGCAGGATGGCCCCTGCCTCCTCCTACACCCGTAGGAACTCCCATACGGGTAATATTCTTGAGCCTCTGAATATAGCCCTTCTGCTCCTTTTCCTCTATATCATGGAAGACCAGTAGAAACTGATCAACATCGCGAGATCGGAGCGGGAAAAGAGGATTTTGTTTCATCATTAAATTCACATTTAAGAAATAAAGTTAGTTTGTCCACTAAATTTTGATAAAAATCATTCAAGGAAAAAAACATGGTCAAGCGTCGTTTCCGCTCGCTGATCCCAGGCTCCACTGCGACAAGCAATGATCCCAAGCCAGCCATCATGACCAAGCTGCGCCAGATCCTCGTTGGCATCACGCAGCAAGGTGCCCAGCGCAGTGAAGACAGCCAAGTGCGCAACCTCATTGTGAGTGCAGCCAAGCTGGCACGCAATCCGGGCAAGCTGCGCGAAGCAATCGCAGGCATGGCTGAAGTCGAAGCAGCACAAATGGCAGAAGCAGCTACATGGATGACGCACGCTGAAGTTGCCGAGGGCAAGGCTGGACGATTCGATAGCTGCGACCTGCGAAACTGGCTCGCAATCGCTGAAAATGCCGGAGTGGAATACATCCCGGCACGAGAAATCGCATCCTTCACTGCAGAAGAATACGGAGCAATGGTCGGAGTCTACGGGCTCAACCGTGATCATCCGCGCATCAAGCGGATGCTCGATGCAATCTCGGCTGGCGTAAAGAACGATTACGCAGAAGACGAAATTCGCGAACCCGATGACCAAAACACAACCATGGATGCAGAAGCTCTTGCAGAGCGACTCTATTCAGCAATGGATGATGTTCCTGAAGGATGGATGGTGCGCTCGAACGTATGCGGCGGAAACAACCTCAAGGCACTTGCCGGTTGCGGCGTAACCGAAACCTTCATTCCTGAAGTCCGGTTTGGCAATGATCTTGAAATCGGGCCTGGCTGGGTTCGGACCGGAAATCGGCGCCGGATCGACATTCAAGACAAGCGCACAATGGAACTCTACGTTCGCAACGATACAGTCGATATCGCCTTTCTTGCTCGGCCGTGGATCGTGGCAAGCCGCTGGATCGAAGGACGGGATCCTCACCGCGCAGGAACGCCCCTCGATATTCCAGGCACGTGGCCGGCTGAATGGCGGGCATTTGTCCGCGCCGGCAAGGTCGTGGGCGTATCTTCCTACTATGCCTGGGCAGGACAGATCGATGGACACTCCGCCAAGATGGCCTTCAAGGTGCGTGAGCTTGCTCAAAAGATGATCGATGAGGCCATCAGCAAGGACCAGATGCCGCGGTCGATGGACAACGTTCTGTCACGGCGAAATGAAGCATTCTCACGCGCCATGGAGCAGGCAGGCTTTGCGGAAGATCACTTCAACTGCACGCTGGATTTCATCGAAGCCGAACATGCAAGCGAATCAGGCTTGTTGTTCCTCGAGGCAGGCCCGGGTTGCGGCATGCTGGGCGGCGGCCACCCTTGCGGTTTTGCAGGTGATATGGTCGAAATGGAATTCGAAGGCCAAACAATGAAGTGGATGCCATGCGAAGGCGTAGCTTTCCGGACAATGGATCACATCCTGATGGGAGAGCCCCAAACATGGGCGCCGGGAAACAAAGAAAACGCCATCCTGTCGTGGGAAGAAGCTGAGAAGATCAGTCTCTGATACGTGATAATTCAATGAAGGAAAAAGTCATGAAGTATGAAACCTTGCCAATTGCAGAACCGGCTCTGCCTACGCCGTTGCCAACCGATCACCAATCGCTGATGAATATCTTCTACAACCACTGGCAGGCTCATAGCGCTGCTGTGCGAGATCACAACAAGGCAATCGATCCGGATAGTGACGAAATTTTCGTCAGGGCCGGCGCTGAAGGTATGATGCGTTCCGCCAATCAGGAAGAAATCGCTGCCGTCATGCCTCCCATCGTCAATGCAGCCGTCGTTCTGGGAAATCATAACTACCAGATCGGAAACGGCGGCTGGCTGCAGTGGGACGGAAATGGCTACTCAGCGTCGATCGACATGCTCGAAGGCATCTACAATGGCGCCGTGAAGTTCGGTATCGAAGGCGCCGAAGAAGTGCTGGAAATGATCCAAGCCTTCCGGAAACGCAAGGAAGATGAAGATCGCGATTCGCGTTACGGCTATCACAATTCCTACAGCGATGAAGACGACGACGAGAAAGAAGACGGGCTCTACACCGATGACCTCGATACGCAATACTACGCAAAAGATCGCGAGCCGATGATCCAGAAGATCCTTGATAATTTTCACGAGATCGCTGGCATGGCCCTGATGCAGGGACCATTCCGCAAGGCAGCCTGATCGCAAAAGGGGTCCAAGCCAAGAGCTTGGGCCCCTTTTGTTTTTTTTCCTCAGACAAACAAGATGAATTGTTTGTATCAATAGAGGCGATTAATCCTCCAGGTATCAAAAAATGCTCCCAATTACACTTGAAGCAATAATCGGACGGGAAAACCTTAAAACATGGCATGCGTTGGTTGAGAGCCTGCCTGCAGCCCGACTATTCCATGGAACCAGCCAAAAACGAGCAGAAATAATCGAGGCTGAAGAGTTCCGAGCGAGCTTCGGCCAAGTTGTCGAAGACCACAAGATCGCAACTTATTGGGGCCATGCCGGTGTCGCTGAAAGCTTTGCAATCAAGAAAGCGTATCTCGACAATTCTTTTCCTGTCATAATTTCCGCAAGGCTTGAAGATATCATTGCTTCAGGAGACCCACGGGCACTCAGAACGTCATGTGACGATTGCGATATCGAATATCCCGATTGGCTTTCGTGCTACGATGATACTGGAATGCTATGGATTCAAGGTGGAAGACACGTGTCGAATATTGAAATTCACAGAATGTGATTTGAAAAGTATTGATGAAAATGGACAGGCCTTACGGCTTGAGCCCTTTTTATTTTTACAGGTAAACGGGATGTATTCCCTTTAATGTCATAACTTCCATATGGAAAATAGAGGGGTAAATAATGAACATTTCCGCTGTGAAGATTCAGACATCCCCAAGTGAAAGTGCCAATGATAACGAAGATTATCTGGCAAAATGCGGTGTGACTCCCGAAGTGCTCAAAAAGATCAGGCTTCAGGCAGAAGAAGATCCCAGATTGATCAGCAAAGCATTGCCGGATCCCGATACAATCGACTTCAAGACGCTATTCGGAAACAAGCGCAGCAAGGTTGCAAGGACTTTGGCAATCGCCAGCATGTTCAGCCTGTTTGCACGCGGACCCATTGCCAGGCAAAATGACGATGGAACGCTGACACTATTCGGCTATCTCAACGTGAGCACAAATGAAAACGGGCTCTTCGTCGAAAACGATGAAGCAGGAGAAAGATATCTGGATGGCCTGCTGTCCGATATACGGCTTCTTCATCGCAGCGGGAAATATCTGAATGGGGTCTACCTCCTCGGACGCAAAGAAAATCTGGCACGCCAAAAATTCATCGAAGCTGCGATGCGTAAAATTGACCCGCGTGACAGAGGATATCTTGCCGGATCATCTGCGACGCAGTTTGAACGGGCCCTCAATGGCACCGGCGTAAGATCGGAAAGAATCGTTGCAGCGGCTTTGCGCAACATGATGGACGAAGATCTGCGCTTCATCGTCTATCGCGCATTTCACCCCTATCACGCCAGAATGAAGGATTACCAGAAGCTGGCATCCATGCGAGTGAGCGTCAGTGACGATGGAAGAAAACGTGATATCGTCGATCTGTGGAAATCATACCGACCGGCAGTCATGAAAATGATCGCTGACGCAAGCTACATGACCAATCCGAAACAGGTTCATGATGCAATCGAGGCCTATCCCAAAAGCCTTCAGAATGAGGGGTATCCTCCCTCTGTATGGCGAATGATGCTCAAGATGAGCACTACGCAGTTCAGGGTTATGTTCCAGGAACAAGCTGCATATTACAGCAAGAGCAAGGATTCGGTCATCAGGCTCTCCCAGCTGCAGGCCGAAACCGTTCCCGCAACGGCGCTCATGAAAGTTGAAGATATTCCGGCAGACTACATCCACGCTTATGTGGAAGCCGCACGCAAGGCTCGCAAGAGGCGCAAAGTCACAAATTTTGTGAACAATGCGACCCACGTTATCGACATGATCACCCGGGGAAACAGAGTTCTTCCCAAAAACATGAGTTGGGAAACTCTGTGCCGTCTTTCGGTAGAATGGCATCAGTGGATGGCAACCCAGGATCGCAGCCAGAATTGCTACGAATGGGCTCCTTTGCTGGGTGAATATGAAAGCAAAACCGGCAAGGCCACCGAGCTTACAACCAGCGCAGACCTGATGATCGAAGGACGCGAGCGCGGTCATTGCGTGGGAAGCTACGATAATGGTTGCTATAGCGGAGAATCACGCATCTTTTCTCTGAGCGTGACAAATGCAAATGGAAAGACCTTCCATTCGACGCTCGAACTCCGAAAGGATTTCAGAACACGTGAAGACAAATGGGCGATCAATCAGCACCAGTCGACAGGAAATACTGATCCTGCTGCTGATTTAAAGAAACTGGCTCAGGAGGTTTGCGCCAAGGCAAATCGAAGCGGTGCCTTCAAACCAAGCCAAGTTCCCGAAGGATGGGAGGGCAAAAGAGATGAGGAATTCACAGAAATCATGAATCCGCTTCATCGCTATCCCGAAAGGGCACGCGAAAGACAACAGAATGCTTATGCACAAAGAAATGCTGAAATAGCGTTCTAAAATATACGACGGAAAAATCAGGTCCGCCCATAAGGCGGGCCTGTTCTGTTCTCAAAGAGATAAAGCTCCATGCAAATCGCAATGATTCAATCGGCCGGCTACCGGCCGATCACTATTGGACGTGTGCAGGCGATGACGCCTGCCAATGACAGCGCCACAATTATCAGATCCAGCGTGGATAGTCTCAGGGCAACGGAAAGGATGCTTCTTTCCGAATTGGCAATGGGTGATGTCAACGTCGCCGAAATCATGGCAGAACTTACCATGGTAAGACGTTCCATCGTTGCAGCAGGTGGCAAGGGCGTTCTCAAGTTCGCTTAAATACAAATAGGGCAGGAAAAAATTAAAATGGCACAATACATCGCCAGAGTCCGCAGTGGCTTCATTCAAAGCCGGATCATTATCGCGGTTATCGCTTTCTGGGTCATCTTGATGATCGCCACCGGAGCGCCATTGGCGGCTCAGGAAGGTCTCCGACTCAATGGAAAGCCGGTTCTCGATGCTGCCAATATCATCGATCCCGAAACCGAAGCCAAGCTCAATCAGACCTTGATCGATTTTGCCAGGCAGAACAGCCGGCAGATGGTGATAATCACCACGCCAAGCCTCGAAGATCGCGACATCGAGTCCTACAGCATCGATCTTGCGCGGCAGATCGGTGCCGGCAGCAAGGAGCTCAATGACGGCTTGATCCTGCTGGTGGCGCCCAATGAACGCAAGATGCGTGTCGAAGTTGGCTACGGCCTCGAATGGTATATCACCGATCTCAAGGCCACGCAGCTGATCGAAATCGGAAAGCCCTTCTTCAAGCAGCAGCAATATGGTGAGGGCATTACCAAAATCACCACGGCCGCTCTGGCTGAAATTACGCCAGAAGCCGAGCAGCGTGCAGCAGATGCCCAAAAGCTTCAGGCAGAACGCAAAAAGGCAGCTGTCCGGCGGAATGCAGAAAACGTCAATGCACTTCTATCAGGTCTGGCATGGCTTACCATAGCAGCCGGGTCGGCAGGACTGACATGGTTTCTCGCCACCATCCCGAAGCGTCGACGAAAGAAGCAAGAAGAAGAACTCGAGAAGATCACATATGGAGCACGCTACAGTCCTTCAAAGAGCCTCGATACCATCACAGGAATGAGCGCCTTCGAAAAGCGCCGCAAGTTCGGCAAGGATTATGACGAGAGCAAGATCCGCAAGATCATTGTTGCAAACGATGGCCTGCTTATTGCGCGCATGAATCCTGCAAGCAGTGAAGAACGAATGATTGCTGTTGGAAGCAAGCCGGAAGTCGTTCTGAGTTACAAGGACCCGACAGAAGACGAACTGCTGGCCGCGGTGCGAGGAAATCCATATCTGATCGCTGACATCAAGAACGCCTCTGAAAAGGTGATTGGTGCTGCGCTGAGGCAGAATGGCGGACTTATCCGGTATGTCGAGAATCCCACCGAACTTCAGATCCGCCAGGCACTGGAATCAACGCCGTCCGCGCTCGAATACATCAAAAATCCGACCAACGACCATTACTTGATTGCTCTGAAAGGAGACGGCACTCTGCTTGAGATGGTCCCGAATCCAACCAAGGAAATGCGCAAGATCGCCATTCTCAACAGCAATGGGATGGCTATCCTTGATATTCGCAATCCAACAAAGGAAGAAGACCTTCTGGCTATCAAGATCAATCCTGATCTTATTAGAAAGATGGTCGATCGAGCCGACGATTCCTACTGGAACGAAGCTGTAGGAGAGGATGAGGAGACAATAAGATATCATCCCGATCCCAGCGAAAAGCTTCAGATGATGGCCATCGCAAAGAGCGCATACGTCATCCGCGATATCAAGCGGCCGACGGCTAAGGTTCAGGCTCTCGCCATTGCGAAGAACGATGAAATCGCGCTGATTATTGAAAATGCAACGAGCCAGACAAAGGCCGTAGCAAAGAAGGTGCGGGCCGAGCAGGCAAGAATTCGCGCTATCGAAGAAAAGCAAAGACGCGAGAGAGAAGCGCGCGAACGAGAGGAAGCTATCCGCCGGCGCGAAGAACAAGAGCGCCAACGCAAAGAGCGCGAACGACGGGATGAAGAAGATCGGGCGCGTCGTCGCAGAGAAGAATCATCTTCAAGTTTCGGATCATCTTCAAGTTTCGGCTCGTCATCCAGCTCGTCTTCAGGAAGCGACAGTGGCTTCTCGAGTGGAGGCGGAAGCTTTGGAGGCGGAGGAGCCAGCGGAGATTGGTGAAATCAGATTATACGAAGGAAAAAATCATGGCATTTGCTGATCACTACCCGCTGGAAACCTTTGCCAGCATCGCTGATGCTGCATGGTGGCGGGCAGGCGACTGGCGCCGCAGCGATGAAATGAAGGGCGAAGCTTATCAGGCAGCAGTCAAGGCTGATACCAATGACCGGGCCCGGGTAAATGATCACAAGAAGATCTTCGAGAGCGCCGTAAAGGCACAATTTCACGATCTGCGGGCCGATGGACGGCTCGGCAAGATCGCAAATCTCGAAGGACATGAAATCGCTCTTGCCGATGCATGGAACGATTTCATCGACGGCAAGGAAACCGGGCATACATTTGAATGGTTGATCGATTCATTCGATAGCGTCTGGACCCGTGAGTTCGTCGAAATGGACAAGAACCGCTACAGCCGAAGCCGGGAAGAAGGCTACGTCAATGGAAGCCATGAAACGCCTGAAAAGGATCTTGTCGAAGCAGCCTGGCAAAAGCTCTGCAACTTCATGGATGGCGGATGCAATCTCTACGAAGATAGCTTCTTCCCGCGCTATGAGATCGAAATGTCCGATCACGTAACAGGAAAGCGTGGGCGCCTTATTCTCGTCGACTGGAGGGCCATGGTTGCCGTATACAACGAAGAATACAACCTTGTCCCGCTCGAGCCGCTCGCAGCTCTCGAACTGGTTACTGCAAGTTTCGAAGTGCCAACCGGCGAGCTCATGCTAACCGATTTCCTGCGAGTCGAAGGATTCAACGACGGAATCGGTTTTGAGCCAGAGCGAGAATATGGCGAACTCAGCCTAAACTCCTTGCAGGGACGCACTAAGCTGATCAGCGTTCATGCAGAAGAACACCAGATCGCCTTTACACAGACAACCAATACCTGCGTTGCTGTTTATCAGGATAACAATGGCCGCCTGATTATCACCGAGCGCTGGAACGATGAGCTTGAAAGCGATGAAGATGAAGAAATCATCCTTGCCGGCTGGACCCGCGTTGGAACCTTCTCATGCGACATGTGGCGCGTCATGGCCTTCGATAAGGCAGTAGCCATCGAGACAATGATCCGCGGTGGAAATGAAAACGCCGAAGCAGAACTCAATACCTACCTTGCCGGCAAGAAGGACTATTCGGACAACATCGTCCACCTCAAGGTCGAGTCCGGAACCTGGGAAATCACCTCGGGCGAAAAGTTCTCCGAATCTGCCGACAGGGAGGCACTCAAGCTTCCCGCTGATGTTCATATCTGGTGCTTGCTGAGCCCGCCGAAGTAAAAATAATACAATATCAGGAACATAAAAATGACAAAATCAGTGGAAGAAATCCGTCATTCAATCAAGGATAAAGTCGATTGCAATGTCCCTGAATATCATTTTATTGATCTATCATTACAAAGCGTAATAGCTTTTGAAAAACACGATAGAGAAACAGGCAAAGATTTGATCAGCGAAGCTTTGCATATACTCTCGAAGTGCAATAATGATAAGTCATTCGACATCGAAATCATCTCGGAGGAGATGAAAGATATTCGGAAGCATCAAGAGCTTCTGCGCACGCCTTGCTATGGAAATAGGATCTCTGAAGAAGAGAAACTCAATCTTGGTATCGCTTGCGATATGTGCAGAATCACGCAAATAATCGGAAATGATAACAGCCTCGCACAGGCAACGATAGCAATGAGCATCGCAGCTCTTAATGGCGAATTGATCGAAATTGAAAAAGCCATGAGAAAGTTAGGTGTTCTCGGTAATTACAATATCGAAAATTGGAAAAAAATGCTCGGTCTGTAAAGTCAGCATATTCCAAAAATTCCACTGAATCACAAAAATATAAACAAGAAGAGGCAAGGACATGAAGTATCATGTAACACCATACTGCATGACGCGAACAACGCTGATGACAGATCCGATGGCCATGCTGGCACGCGAAAATCGGCATACCGTTCACCCTCTCTCCGGCTACGAAAAGCGCCAGATGATCGAAGTCGACGCCAAGGACGAGCACACCGCCTGTGAATATGCATGGAGCACATTCCAGAACCTCGATGACGATCATGTTTGTCCTGACGGCGGACGATCGCTGATGGTGGGTGATATGGTTGAAGTTGTATGCGTCGACCAGCAGCACGGCGGCCGTTTCAGCTGGTGGATCTGCTGTTCTTTTGGATGGACAGAAACCGTCGCACCAAACGACGAAAAGCAGGAAATTTCCTCCTAAAGAAGTGGATTCATAAGGGGCAATGCTTCACACTGTTCGCAAGATAAAGGAAAATTCAAATGAACAAGATGGCGGCAATGCTCGGCGGCGAACTCCCCCTCGCAATCGAAGACAAGGATCTCGTGACTCTCGACCTACCGGGATGCACGATTCAGCGCCAACGCGGATTCATTGCGCAGTCTGCTCATGAAAAGATCCTCAATCGCCTGATCGAGACAATCGAATGGGAACAGCGCGACGTGGTGGTTTCGGGCAACACCTACAAGCAGCCACGACTGGTTGCCTGGCACGGAACCCGCGCCTACACCTATGCAGGCCTCACGCTCGAGCCAAAGCCACTGACCCGGCTGCTCAAGTCCCTCCAAGACAAGATCGAGGAAACCCTCAAGACGGAATTCAATTCCGTGCTGCTGAACCGATACGTCGGCGGCCAATACCACGGAATGGGACACCACTCCGACAATGAGCCGGAACTGGGACCACAGCCGGTGATCGCAATGCTCACCTTCGGCGAAGGCCGATTCCTCGAATTCAAGCCCAAGAACTGGCTGATCTCAAAGCACCCTGCCGCCAAGCCAACGCGAGTCGAAACGCCGGCCGGAAGCCTGCTGGTGATGCGCGGTCTCACGCAAAAGAACTGGACCCATGGCATCCCCAAGGTCCGGTGGGGTGGTGATCGAATCACTCTGACTTTCAGAACGATCCTCTGAAGGAAAAACAATGGAAATCACGACAAAAGCTCCGCAGCTTACCGGCTGCGGAGCACTCGACGTTCTACTTGAACGATTCAAATACAGAAACATCAGAATCAGTGGGCGAACGTATCGCGGAGCCTATGAGCTGCGAACTGACTCCAGACTCACTGAAAGGCTCCCGAAAGCACTTGAGAAATCCGGATGGAAAGCTGGTAAATACGCCTTGACGGGAGGGCCTCGACCGGATGCAGACAACAACACCTATTGGCCTGTGGAATTCAATTTCACTCACGAGCAATACGGCGCAATCCGCATCAATGGCATCATTCTGCATCTCAAGACCGACAATATCTTCAAGCCTGAAATCATTCGGGATTACTCGCAAACAGTGATCTTCAGGCCGAAAAAGCAAAAGTCCTGAAAAGGGATGCGCTTGAGAAATTCAAGCAAGGGAAAGGAAAATGCGTCTCTTCAACATGCTTCGTAAGCTTGCGGGCTCGTCTGTGATTATCCTGATAGCCTGCGCCAGCTATGCAGTGCCGGCCAGAACGGAAACGGGACAAATTCAGCACGAAGCAGACGCTCCCAAATAATAAAGGATCAAAAATGTCGCGAATCATCGCCATGCACAGCAATGGAGTTTTCTGGGCAGCAAGACTTGTCTACGATCGCACCAACGTCATGGAATTGCTCAATCAGAAGTTTGCCCTCCCGCATGCAGCAAAATGCCTGATCTCCTCAGGAGACATGCTCGCTTTGACGAGTGAAAGTCCGATGCGGTCAAGCAATGCTGCAAGAGCGCGAATGATTCCAGACTTTGCCGGCGTGATTGCGTTCATGCGCGAAACCAATGCACACACCCTCTCAATCCATGACCAGCATGGCGCCGTCATGGATATGATCGGCGACTGGATGATGGAATGCGATAAAGGTGAAGACCTGTTTGTCGAAAACATCTCTGAAGACAGAACATGGCATCATATTCTGGATAGCTACGCGATCAGCAAAACAGCAATGGCCGCCTGACCCTTCGTTCTCATAAAAGTCAAAGATCAATCATGTCCAAGAAAGCAAAATCCAAGCCTGAACTGAACAGGATGGCAGGAACGTGCGTGTTATCGCAGTTCTTCGCAGATCGCGCATTCGATGAAGGCATCAATGTGCCAGAAGGCGTGACTCTGCGCTATGAAAAGATCAATTCATATACGTATAAGCTATATGCCACTCACCCGATAATTGATTTTTACGGGGCAGTCGGTTTCTGGACGCAATACGAACTTCCGGGCACAAGTGCACATCCCCGGTTTGAAGACAGGGTTATCGCCGATATCGGAATGACTCCGGTCCAAACCTTGAGAAATTTCGTCAATGGCACCAAGCAGACACTGCGCAATTATAAGAACATTGCGAGAATCGATCGGACATTCAAGTTTACGGATGCCCATGAAGCCATGGCGGCCGATCTTGTCAGCAGCCTCGATTATGACGAGATGGGAAATCCAGCCAAAGCTGTCGGCTTCGATCTTGTCTTTCTGCGCAGAGCTGAAGAAGTCGGCGTTTCCCAAGATGAACTCGAAAACACTTTTGCAGAAGTCTTCGAAAATCTGCGACAGCAGGAAAATCAGATTGGCGGATACTCGCCTTACATTCCAACTGCTCGCTCCGAAATCGAGCCCATGGTTCGACAGGTGATTTCAAATTCAACAGCCTCAGAGTTGGAATCAAAGCTCAACCGCCGTTACAGAAACTTGAATACGACTCAAAATCCAATCCTCAAGAAACTTCCACCCTTTGCCTGCTGCATCTGGGGATTGAAGCCACTGACAACAGATATAATGATAGGAAATTGGAACTATCTCTCAAGCCATACGCCAACTTTGATTTCAACGGTAAATATTCCGGAATCCGTGCGCGTTGCATTCAAAGGCAAGCCTGTAAACGATATCGTTGACAGGGCTGTTTTCGGAGAAAGTCAGAAGATCATTCATGTTGCTCAATTAAAGAATGGCAAGACGACAATTACAATGACACCGGAAACAAAGCCGTTTGAAAGCAAATTCAAAAGGGCCGCCTGATAAATTCCGGTCCAATTTACAAGTGGAAAATCAGCGTTGCTAGATCAGTTCATCAAAAGAGAAAATCTCATCACGAGATATACCCGCGGCGAATGCATGATCATGGCCGTTGCACTTTCAAGAAAACACAACGCTGAGATCGTAGGCATATTTGATGATGTCTGGACAAATATTCCGCGTCATCTGGGAATACGCCATGAAGATGGTGCATTTGGAGATGCAAGGGGGCTGAAACTCAGCGAGTCCGAATTTCTCGATGGCTATCCGCAAAACAATACCAAGATTCAAACAATGACAACGGAAGAAGTCATGAAAATCTGGGGAAAACGAGTGGAATCATGGGATGTTGACTCAGAGATTCTAGGATTCCTGGATCTTTAAGGGCTAATTTATGTCCAAATAAATAAAGATTCATTCAAGAGAATGGAAAAAATCATACTCAAGAAAAGGCATTGATATGTTCGGAAATCTTCTCAAGTCGGCTGCTGCAATCGCAGTCAGCCCGGTTGCAGTTGCAGCTGATGTAATCACTGGAGGGTTCATCGCTACCGACCGCGATGAACCCTACACCATCAGCGCAGTCAAGGCGACCGTCAACAACATCGGCAAGGCAATCGACAGTCTCAGTGAAGACTGATCGACCAGTCATACTGCAAGGGAAAAATCATCATGGACATCAATCAGATCGCAAAGCGGGTTGCCGAGGAAATCGCCAACAAGCACAAGTTCAAGGTCAATTTCATGCCAGAGCCAGAGAGCATCTTGCTCCGAGGCGAAGGACGTGGATATTTCAATCTGCAGATCGAAGAAAATCATGGCGTCTTTGCCATGATCATCAAGACAGCTCACATCAGCGTCCATGTCGAGCGCAATGAAGCGGAAAACTCCGAAAAGGAAGGCCGTTACTGGGTCAATATCTCGCTTTCATACGAGCATACAAACGGCGGGACCAACGGTTATACCGTGGGACAAATGTGGCTCAACGAAAACTACGAGATTTTCGAGAGCCGAATCTGAAAAATCAAGGAGAATTGAATGCCAAAATATCAGGTAAAGATTCTCCTCGAAGACAGTCAGAGCGGAACAGACAAGGACATTGGCAACGTCCTTGTCCCAGGCGATATCGACGAGAGCATTGCCAGCGAAGTCGTCAGCGGCCGAGCAATGCTAAACAACCCTATCAGCATCAGGATCCTTGAATCGATGGGATTCAATGTCTGGCAGCTGAGATTCGAAATGGATCAATGGCCCGAAGAAACAGGCCAAGTATCGATAAAAGAATATGCCGGCGCCACAGAAATCGTCCTTCCAGAAAACCATCCGGCAATTGGAAAAGTAGCCGTCAAAGAATATGAGATAGAAGAAAACAATCTCATCTATTTCACCCGCAGACAAGTCGTCATAAGGATATCGGAAAATCTCAGGTGGGAAGCAAGTCCGCTTGCGGCAAAAGCAGACGGCCCCCAAAAGCCGAAAGGCTATTATGCCTTCCATAATGCAGACAGATTTGTCATGGATGGCTTGCCAAATGCCATGCTGGTAAGATTGCGGGAAAAGCTTGAAGATGGCCCCATACCGCTTGAAGAAGTAATCGAAATACCATTCCTTGCTGACATGAATATCGATATAATCGATATCGTGACAAAGCAGGCGTGGAATGAAAAAGAATACACTCTCATTCTTACGAGAATCAGAGACAGATCAGTTTCCTGAGAGGAAAAATCAATGAACTATCACGCCTACGATAATCACCGAAGTAGCATCTACTTTGGAGATTATCATGATCAAGAACTACACGTTTCCGTTCA
>Ga0100378_1003021_pt1 | contig 16377 bp, 20 predicted proteins | sample CryGeymeta201502_FD_81535 | JGI IMG/M metagenome (GOLD analysis project Ga0100378, IMG submission 81535) | Groundwater microbial communities from Crystal Geyser aquifers in Utah, USA - Crystal Geyser metaG 2015-02 | ecosystem: Environmental > Aquatic > Deep subsurface > Groundwater | place: USA...
AAATAAATAAATAAATAAATAAATAAATAAATAAATAAATAAATAAATAAATAAATAAATAAATAAATAAATAAATAAACAAATAAATAAATAAATAAATAAATAAATAAATCAAATAAAACAATTTAATTGAACAATTGCCTTTAATACACTAATATAATTTAAATATAATTTAAATAACTTACTACATTAAACTCAAATATTAATTAAATAAACAATAAATGTCTGAACTCATTCAACCTCAACAACCTATTCACGATAATTTATTTCAATTTTTTAAAAATGAGCTGCTAACAGATTGCATAATACTAAACAAAACTTCAGCGAAAGAATACCTCGCACATAGAGTAGTCTTGGCAGCTGGCTCCAAGTACTTTTACCATCAACTAATACCTCCACAGTCAGATTCCTTAACTCAAAAGGATGGTAAATTTATATTAGATCTTCCTGATAAACTCAATTCAAAATTTGAATTCGACGACGATGAAGCAATTCCTATCTTATTAAATTATCTTTATTCGAACCAAAATATTGAAGCAATTAAAACTGAATTTACAAATAAAAATGTATTTCAGTTAATGGCCTTAAGTCATTCACTAGGTGTTAAAAGTTTAACAAATTGTATAAGTGATTATATAACAAATAAAATACTAAACGAAGAAAATTGCGGAAGAGTATTTTACGAAAGTATAGTATATGATAATAATACACTTCAGCAAGAATGCCTTAATATTCTCAAAAAGAATTTCCATAAAGTCTCTAAAAACTTAAATGAGTTCCAGATTATATTGGACTTACCGTTAGATATATTTAAAAAGTTAATAAGCGATGATGAGTTAGTAGTTAATTCAGAAAAGGAAATATGTGATATTGTATTGAATTATATTAAGTTACGTAAAAAGGTAGAAAAGAAAGAAGGTGAAGGTGAAGAAAAAGCCGATAAGCCCGTTGAAAAACCTATCGAGAATGCAGAAGAAAAACCAAAAGAAGATGCAAAACAAGAAGAACTGAATGTAAAACCAGAAGAGGAATTAAATTTTGTTGAAAAGAATAAAAAACAATTAGAAGAAATGAAAAAACATATGATAAAATCTGTATTAACGGCTAATGATGAAAGATCATTAGTAGAATTGATAAGACTGTCTTTTTTAACTCATTCAGAATTGTTAGGTATTTCTATTGATGAAATTATGCTTGCTCATAAGGATTTAGTTTTAGAAGGACTTTCTATGAGATTAAACAATTATGAGAAGAATCAGAAATTAGATTCATTTAAGATTAATTTGAAGCCAAGAGTTTATTTAGGTAAGTATATTTATATTGGGGTTATATTGTATAATATTTAGACTTAATTGGACATGAACAGCATGAGAATTCAATTAAAAATCATAATGATGAAAATGCAAATAATAAAATGAATCCAGATTTTAATCCTATTGGTAGTTATGATAACTTTGTTAAGAATACTGGTGGAAAGTTTTCGAAGTCATTAATAAATCCTAATAATTTTGACACAGGAATGCCAGGAATGCAAAATCAAAGTAGGTATGAAGATACAAGTCCTAATATTACTAATAAAAATATTATTCCAGGAAAGTCCGCAAATGAATTCGGAAGAAATTTACTTGAGAATACCTTTAATAATTTAGGTTTTAGTACTAACAATATGAACAATATGAATACTATGAACAATATGAATTCATATCAACATAACAAATTATCAAATAGCAATGTACACGCACCACAAAAGCTTTATAAATCAGATATTAACCCTGGTAAAAATAATAATCAATTCAGTAATAATTTAAACAATAACAATAACTTGAGTAACAATAACATCAATAATAATATGGAATTTAACTACGAGTATGATTTCGACGAAAACGGTGTCTTTTACTATTTAGGCTCATTAGGTAAATCAAATTTTTACAAAAATCCACATGATATTGGGCAGATCAAAGTATTTGCCTCTTCACTCGGCAGAGGAAGACTTGCTGACTTTATAGGACGAGAGATTGTAAATCTTCGTACGTTAAATGAGCCATTTTCATTTTTCGGTGTTGATCTAGGAGAGGATAGAACACTAATCCCAAGCTCATATTCTATATGGAATAGAAATTCATCTTCGCATGTAATGCTTGGCTGGCAGTTAGAAGCCAGTAATGACAGAATAAATTTTAATGTAATTGATACTAGAGTTTTTGTTAGTTCTGACCCAAAGATAAATAATGAAATGGAAAAAGAACGAAATTTGCTAAAGATTCCTGGATGTACTAGTACTTGGGGAGTTGATTCTCAAGTTACTGTTAATTTTCCTAATGGATTTAGATATTTTATTCTAAAACAGATAATAAAAAATTCATCAGGAGCATATAATATGGCTTTGTCAGGTTTTGAATTATATGGAAGAGGTTTAGGAAAGAGATGGATATTTAGATAGACTAAACAGATTAAGAATTTTATGCATTTTGTTAACTAAATAATATTTTTATTAAACAAAACAATACTATAATATTTTATTATTTATTTATGGATTAGTTAATAGTTTAAATAAATTAATATTAATAAATAAGATTTTATCTTTATTATTTACTATATGTTTTAGAGTTTTGTAGTATAATTTTTACTATTTACATATACAATGATATTTAAATTCTAATATAACTTCTATATGACTATAAATAGAATTAGAAAACTATTTTTTCTTGTTCTAGAATTTTACATGTACTTTGCTCTATTTTGGCTCTATAGTAATTCCCTTCAACAGATATAACTAATAATATATTATAATATAATATCTAACCTATAACTGTATTATTACTTTCAAAACAACACACTGACTTCAATGTTTCATTTGTATTCAATTGAGCAAATGATTTTGGTAATTGTGCGTAATTTTGAATCACATTTTGTAATGCAGTAAATCCAAAACTATGGTATTATTAATCATAAATATATTGGTACTACTTATTTTGTTTACTTTCCATATTTGAATTCTCTTTAAGGTGATCTCTAAATAAGTTAATATGAGTTATTTATAATTTATTATACTCTGAGTCTAATATAGATGTTAATTTATCTTTAATAGATAATAACGAAAAAAAATGAATAGTTCCATGATTACTTGTACATACTACTACAAAAGATCCCTCATTAAATGATAAATCATAAATATGGGCAGGTTGAGTACCTCTTCGAAATTCAATTAGGAATGTCCCATCAAGTACTTTATAAAATCTAATTATAGTTCCCTACATTATATAGTCATAATTATAAAATACTTTTTCTGATCCTGATGCTAAAATTGTTCCTTTTCTGTTAAATGAGGCACATACAACTACTGACTCACTACAAGTAATTGATAATGATTTATTAGCTATGTAATCTTTGACTTTTAATATTCCTTTATTTTGTTCCTTAACAAATTCTGGAAATACTATTGTAGATGTTTTAGGATCACTTGAAAGAGCAAATAAACCTATGAAATAGTGATAAATATTTTAATTTGAATTATATGGCTATGATTGCGTTAATATAAGAATTAATACATTAAGCATAATGCATTTATATTATTTATATTAACCATTAACCTTATTTTAATATTACCTTTAATATTATCATTAGTATCTAATACCTCTACAATTGTAAAACTTTCTTGTGGATTTTGTATATTAATTTGCTTATGAACGTATATTTTATTATCACACACAACGAATATTCTTATTTATTAATTTAAGCTAATTCTTACTTGTCTTTATTAATTTTAACGTTTCTAACTTTTTCGTTATATCTTAACTCTCCTATTACTTCTGATTTAGTAGCATCCCAAATTATTACTTTATTAGTAAGAAATTTAGGAGTTTGTCCTCCTCCAACTAGAACTAGTATGCTTGATTTATATAATATTTCGATAATTCCAATTCCACCATTTAAATCTAAATTTGTCAAGTTATTATTAATTAAAGTTAAGTAATACTTTTATCACATTTTAGTTCTAATGGTGAAGATTTAAAAACTTTAAAACCAGATTCTGTTCCAAGCGCGAAGTGAGACCCTCCTTGATTGAAGGAAATATGTAATATTTTTTTGTTTTCCATTTAATTACTTAATAATTTTTTTATTAAATTATCTATGTTTTTAATAATGAGTTAATAATAAAATGGTTAATAAAAATTCAAATAAATTATATTAAGAATAAATAAACTACATAAAATAAGCTTTTATATATTATTAAATATATTGTTATATAATAAATACCACTTTAAAATAGATTAAATTACAATAATTAAATTTAGAATATCATCCTCGTATTCTTATTCCATCAAATCATAATATTAAGTTAAGTTTACTTTATTAGTCCTTTTCATTAACATAATCAATCACATTCAATTAGTTAGCATTATCCAAACTATAAATAATATAATTAACTCTCATTACTAACTACAATTAGTTAAGCGAAGGTAAAATATTAGAATAATATCTCAGCGAATTATTTGATTTAAACAGTTCTTTCCTTGCTGCTTCAAATAAATTATTCTTAAACACACCAATACTTCTTAGATTTAAATTATTCCCTTTAACTGCTTTACTATCTTTTTTCTCAAATTTCTTAAATATATCCTTATCCTTATCTTTATCTCTTTCTTTATTCATGTTCTTTTCCTTATTTTCCAATAAGTTATCTAAACTATCAAAATAAACCTCATTTATTTCACTCTTTTTTATTGTTTTTCTCTCATTAAAGTTTATTCTATTTTTTAACATGCATTTAAGGTAATAATCATTATTAGCATTCGAATTCCCTACAATATCATCTGATATATACTTTTTCATTTTGACTCTCATTGTAATAGTTGACTCTTTATTCTTTTTGACTTTATGTATTTTAGAATTAGGAAGCTTTATTGCTTTTTTATTTTCATTTATTTCATATAGGTTAATGTTCATATCTATTTCTTGTTCTAGTTGATTAATATCATTAAGAAAGGAATACGTATCGAAATCACAGCTATTATAAAAGTTATCATTAAGTTCGAGATTATTAAATTCGATTTTATCATCAAATAATTTAGGTCTTTTTGAATAATAATTAGACTCTCTGTCGACTCTGAACTCCTTTTGCTTAAATAATTCAAAGTTATTAATGTCTACTTCTGCCTCGTTGTTATCAATGTTATAGTCAGGGTTATAGTCAGGGTAATAGTTAGGGTTATAGTTAGGGTCTTCTTTGGAGTATATTAAATTTTTAAGTTTAGTTTTATTATTGGTATCGTTGTTGTCTAAGTTGTAGTCTAAGTTATTGTTATCAATATTGTGATCTTTATATTGATTGTTATCATTCTTATCGTATTTATTATCACTGTCGCCTTTTATGTATGTATTCTTTTTACTTCCTTCACTTCTACTTTTTATAAAAAATATTTTCTTTGGTTCATAAGTCGGCTTAATTAACGGACTATCATCCTGAATATTATCTATGTTATAAGTATTATCCCCTATATTAATATTACTGTTAGTATATCGGTTAAGATTATCACCTATATCATCTCTGTTATTATCACCTATATTGTCAGGTATATTGTCAGGTATATTATCACCTAAATTGTCTAAATTATCCAAATTATCCAAATTTTCTAAATTAGTAGAAGTTGTTGGTGAGTACTTATTTAATAAATTCTTTACTAATGAGTAATCAATTTTATTGACCTTTTTTGAAAAGTTCTTAGTTGTAAAAGGAAATTTCAAATTTAGATTATCTTTAATATCATCAATATTATTTTCCTTATTATCATTAACTTTCTCCTTATCATTTTTAATAAATCCTTCTGAGTTTGGTTTTAAACTCATTAATTCATTATAATTTATTGTTTTTTTAGCTGAATTTCTAGGACTTTTGTGCCGTTGATCAACTTTTTTAAATTTGAATTTATTGATAGATTTGATAGATTTTTGCAAACTTGGACTACAATAATTAAGGTTATTGAGATTATCAGTTTCCAAGTTGTTTTTGGATGAGATTAGTTTTAAATCATCCTCCGTCATTTATTCTTTATTTTTATATAATTGAGATGTGATTAATAATATGAAATATTAATTATAAACATTTAATATAATAAAATTAAATAAAATTAAATAAAAGTATTAAAAATAATATAAATACAATATATAAAAAAAACTATTGATTATTTCTTAGAATATACTTGATTCTTTTGATTTTTCCCAATTGTCTTTTTGGATTGAGACATATGAGTAGAAACTTTCATCAAGATATCGTCTTTATACTTAACTAGTCCTTTTCTTAAGTCAGTATGATAATCCTTTGCAATGTCTATTTATTACACATTAATAGTTACTTTTCAAAATAGGAATTAACTCAAAAAGGGCTTGATCATCAGCATCTCCTTCAAAATTAGTGATTAAAATTCCATTATCCTTATGTAGTTTATAATTATCAGCGATGTTGTCTAAGATAATTACTTTATTTAGATTAGGTTCAACTTTTGAAATATCCTAATAAAATAATTACTCAATGCATTACCTTTAAAAATGTGTCGTTGTCCTTGACAGCATTTTCTCTATATAACTTTTTGAAAAAATATTTTTTATCCTTTTCAATGGTGTCAATAATTGGATCTGCATACTATAAGTAAAAATAAACATCGGAATTATGGAAAAATTAAATTAATTAGAAATGATGCAAATAATGTAAATAAAACTTACTTCTCGAGTTGATGCTGTAAACAAAACTAGTTTATAGATCGACTTAAGTTCATTAAGGAATTCATAAAGACCAGGTCTTAAGCTCAAATTACCTTTTTCTCTTTTCTCATCCTAAAATATAATTAATAAGTTTTTTAAGTCTCTTATGTATTTAAGTATTTTAACAAATAGTTTATAAATTATCTATATGAAGTAATGTGTAATGTATTAATTAATTACATATGAGAAACTTATCAGTGTTTCATCCATATCAAGAACTAAACATAAATCGTCTTGAACCTTTTCTACTTTCTGACTAACCTCTGATTTACCATCTATTGTTTCGGGTTTGGCACTCTGTTATAGTATTATATTAATTATATAATATAATATAATTACCCCTAGCGCAGTCAACATCAACGGCTTTCCTAATTTAACTTTACTAAAGTTAGACAGTATAGTAAAGTTAAGTTTTGAAACTTGTCTTGCATAATTAGCAGCAACTTCTAAAAGTTCAATTTTCGGACAGTTCCTATAATGTTACTATGTATAAACATACCTTGTTAATGTTTTTATTGTTGCTATTATACTTTCATTATTATGCTTTAGAAATCCACCCTGTTCACCTTTCTTAATTCTTAGTGTTAGGTTTGTTAGTAGTAACTTTTGAAGTTTAATACTTGATTTTGTTGCATCTTCCATTTTGAGCATTTCTAAGTTGTTTACAATGTAATCACAGCAAATTAGTAAATTTTGGTGGATAAAGTAAGTTAAGTTTTTCAAACTATTTAAAGCAGGTTTATTATACGCGTAGTTGTCTTTTACTAATTCTGTTAGTACTATTAAAAATAATTGTCTTAAATGTTCAGTTTCTTGAATGATTGTTAAGTCTTGAGGTCTAGCAATATGAATTAAGTCAAATTTATTTTCTTCCCATAATTTATCTGCGATCTTCTTGTTAGAAATATTAAGCCTGAAATTCTATAAGAAATATTAATTTAGTGTTAATTATGTTAATATAATATGAATAGTAAGTATTGATCTTTATTTAAAATTATAATATTTTTGTTATTGTGTTTACTTCTGTTAGTTGACTAAAATTTGTATATAAATTAATAAGATCTTCAAAAAACAAATTCTCGTTTCCGACCATTTTTACTTTGTCTTCTGTATTAGTTCCATTAGCTAAGTTAGTTCCGTTAGTTCCGTTATGAGTAGCTTTTTTATCAGTATGTTTTTCTGGCTTTTCTGATGTTGCAACATTACTATTTGTATTACTAATATTATTCGTTATTGCTTTTTCATTTTCTTTGAATATTGCAGACTTAAATTTCATTTCACTTTTTATCACATCATCAATATTATTTTTCTTAACAGTTTTAATACTTGAAGGCATATTTATAACTGTTTTAAGTTTCTTACTTGGTGAACTATTTAATTTTGTATTAAGAAGTCTTCCATATGATATTTTATTTTCAACAAGTTTTGGAATACTTGAAGACGATCTACTACTTCGTGGGTTTGACATACTCCTGTCACTTCTTGGGTTAGAGTGATCATTAAAATCAACTCTTACTGTTTTCTTATCGGAAGCATATGGCTTCTTATCAAGTTTTATTGATTTTACGATTAAAAACTTTTCTGTTTTTTCATTTAAATTCCTTCCTGAAGAGTACTTCTCAGATGGTTGAAGTTTATTAACTATATTATTAAAATTTGAAATGCTAGCATTTTTGTATGTGTTTTTCTTAACTAGATCAGTAAAGCTAATAAGTTTATTCTTTCCTAGTTCTTCTTTGATTTTTACTTCGAAGTCTAAGTTGCTTTCTGTATTAGAGACTATTGTTGATTGACCCAACTTATCTATTAATATTATTAAGTGTTATTTATATAATTAATATTACTTTCTGGGTTAAATTCTGTTTCTGAAATAGAGTTAATGCCGTTTAATAATCTAGAATTTTTAGCACCTGAGAGAAATTATAAGTAATTAATTATATTATATTTAATATTGTAAATACTTCTATTTGTTCCTTTTCTTGGTTGCCCTTTACTAGTTGGATTATAATAGTGATCGTTATTAAGATTATTGCTAGATGGAGGAATGCCATTAATATTATTAATTACATTCCTTATATTAAATTTAATTGCATTTTCTTTCTTTGGAATATGGAACAAAATACTTCCATTTGATTTTGGTATTGAAAGTTTCTTTGAACTATTATTTTTCATTTTTTATAATATAATTAAATTAGTAAAAATAAATAAATAAAACTTAATATATGATATAAATGCAATATAATTGTAATATAAATACGATATAATGTTATTAATTTCATTATTATTACTTGATTAAGCTTACTTTATAAATATTATTTATCCTTTTATATTGAAATATAACATGTAAATATGATTATTTATTAATATTAACTGGTATCAGATGCTTGAGTAGTTAAAGTAGTTACTGGACCTTGAATTTCTATTGATGAATTAGTAGGGGCATTAATTCGATATGATCCAAACTCATCTTTAGTAAAAGAAGCATGTTGGATATGATCTTTAACAGGATCTTGAATATTGTTTCCGTATCTATTCTATATTTAATATTATAACAAATTATACAAATTCGATATTCTCCCATAACTTATCGTCAGTATCCTTATTAAGTGATTTCCAATTGAAATCTTCTCGTACATATTGATCTACTCCTACTCTAGCATTTTGTATTACAGGGTTGATTCTAATTGCTGACTCATATCCAGCTGCTACGAAATTTTGGAATTCTGTTCTATAATTTATTATAATTTTAATACGTTTGGAATTGACCTCGTAATCGTAGATCAGCTTTTGCTACGTTACTTAGTTCTTTTACTTTTTCTACTGGCTTGTAACTATCAGGAATAAGAGATTTGATTGGTTTTAAGTCTTTACTTAAATATTTAACAATAACTGGTTTTTCCATTTTATCCCATACATTATTTAAATTAAATTTATCACTTGATACTATAGTTTCCATACTTTGATGTCTGATTATAGGTGTCTCCCAAATAGGACCAGAAAGTCTCATTGATTCGTTTTTAACTTTTGTAATAGTATTAGAATCTTTAGTATCGTGTCTTAAATTAGCTTTGTTATCCTTATTATTTATATTATCCTTTAATATTGGGTTTTCATTTTTTTCTTTTAGATTATTTATTTCTGGAGCCTTTTCTGTATAATAATTATAATTTAATTAATTTTACCATTTTTTATTTTAGAACAATACGTTGATGTGATAAATAGTGAATATAAAGTAATAACTCCTATTATATAAAACGAAAGATTAAACTTCATTTTTTAATTTGTAAATTAATTATATATTTATTTTATTAGACTTAGACATTAAAAACCTAAAAATGAATAATAAATGAATAGTTAAATGTTATTTAAATATTAAATTATTTAGAGCAATTAAAATTTATTATAAATATAATTAATGAGTCATGATAATGAAGACGATTCTTTGAAAAGAATGACTGAGGTTGATAAACTATTAGCAAAATTAAAATATATATCTTTTAAAATTGGAGGAAAAGTTGATGAAAATGGTATATAAATTAATAATATTATCGTATTTGAATGTTATTTAAATTAATCAAATTTAGATTTTGATACTAGAACAATCCTTGACGAATTTGAGAAACTTAGAGTCGAAATCTCATTTAAACTTAACGAAACTGATAAATTTTTAGATGAAAAGGATAAACTAGGAACATCTAAAGACGCTGCAAAAACACAAGAAAAGTACAAGTTAGAAAATAAAATAACACTAAACATCGAAGAGTTAAAGAAGAAATTCGAAGTTCTTAAAACAACATTAGAATCACAGAAAAAGGCAAAAAATAAAGTAATTTTATATAAAAAATATTTTAAAAGATTCAAGCATCTATTGATAACAAAGAAGAAGTTAAGACTTTACTTGGTCAAAGATTAGATTATATAATAGTATATCAAAATTTTAAAATAGGGAAGAAATGAAGGAGTAATTGATAATGAAGAACAAGAGAAAAATAAATACACAATGGATAGATTAGATGAATTACTACAAAAGACAAGTAATGATGATGGAACAGGAAGACAATTAAATCCTGAAAGAGAAATATACGAAGAAGAACAGAAAAAAATAGATGAATGGAAAGGAGAAGTCCAAGATCAAGTAAATAATAACTTAACTAATTTTATTAATCTTATTAATCTTATTATTCTCATTTATATTGCAGGATAAAATATTAGACAAAGTAGGCGGCAATATAAAAATCATTCTTGGTGAAACTAAAAAAATTGCAGTAAACCAAGATAACGTCTCAAAAAAAGTTAAAGAAGTAAGTAAAGCAGCAGACAAAACAGAAAAGAAACTAGACTCTACTAACGCAAAAATAAAAGATCTATTAGAAAAACTAGGTCATGATAAAATATGTATAGATATTGTTCTAATTGTTATTTGTTTGGGGCTTATTGCTGTTTTATATGGAGTTATTAAATCTAAATTGGATAACCCTGCAAATACTACAACAGCAACAAATTCTACATCCACAACAACTGGAAAATTACTATATTACTAATATTTTTTTTAATATTAAGAATCTAATATTATAAATAATATAAATACTTTCTCTTGTATAGAAATATTATTTTTTTCTAAATAATAATAATAATTAAATTAATTTTATTATAATTACTATAAGAATAACTTAATTTCAATTAATAAATATAAAATGAGTGAAGAAGAAAACAAAAAATTATCAGAAGTAGAAAAGATCCTATCAAAGTTAAAATATATTTCCTGTAAACTTGGTGGAAAAGACATGGAGCCGGGTAATTGATTATTTTAATTAATATAATTAAATATTTAATAAGAATTCGATATAAGAACTGTACAAGACGAATTCGAAAAATTAAGAGTTGAATTAAACTTTAAACTTAATGAAACTGATAAGTTTCTGGATCAAAAAGATAAAATAGGAAACTCTAAGGAAGGAGTAAAAGTTCAAGAAAAATACAAATTAGAAAATAAAATAGATATAAATATTGAAGAGATTAAAAAGAAGTATGGAGAGTTACAAACAACATTTGAATCTCAAAAGAAAAACAAAAAGAAAGTATATTAGTGCATAATTATATTAATTATATTTATAATGTTAGTATGGAACTGGAATGGCAAGTAAAGAAGAAAGTTTAAAATTACTCGGTGAAAGATATGATTATATAAAGGTAGATATAATAATATTATAATATAACAATGTAATAAACAAACTTATAGAATCGTAACGAGGGTATATTAGATAAAGATGAAATTGAGAAAAACAAATATACTATGGATAAATTAGAAGATTTAATAGGTGGCGGCGGTGGGGGCACAAGCGACAGCAGACTAGATGAAACTGCTCCAGAAAGAGAAATCTACAAAGAAGAGCAAGATAAAATAGATGCTTGGAAAGATGAAGTAGAAGATCAGGTATTTTCTACTAAAATATTTACTATTAGTTAAACAATAACAAAAACAAATAATTAAACTTAACATGAATTAATATTTTTACAATTATAGGATAAAATCCTCGGAGCTGTTGCCTCTAACATAAAAGTCCTTAATAGTGAATCCAAAAAAATTGGTTCTAAACAAGACGACGTTTCTAAAAAAGTTAAAGAGGTAAGTAAATCAGCAGATGTAACAGAAAAAAAACTTGAAAGCACTAACAAAAAATTAAAAAACTTATTAGAAAAGCTTGGACATGATAAAATATGCATAGATATTGTTTTAGTTTTAATTTGTATTGGCTGTATAGTTATACTTTATAATGTAATCAAATCAAAAGTTACTGCTGATAACGCAGCTGCTGCGACAAATTCTACTATGACAAATACAACTAAATTATTTTACTAATAATATAGTTATAATACTTAGAATTTTTATCACTAAATTAATTAAAATAAATAAAGTGTTTATTATTCTTTAATTTTTTAATATTCTTTAAATATTAAAATATTCATATGTGTTTGTAAAATTAACATATAAATACATTAATTAACAATAACTATAATTCTTTATTTATAAACTATAATTTCAATATTTATTAAACTTTCTTTAATTATTTTTTATATAATATAACTTCTTGCTGTTTGAAATATGCTTTATCATCAATGTCAATCAACACAAATTTAAAATAGTACTTAACTGAAAAGAGATTATTAATATCTTTATAAGTAGGAGTTAAATCATAAGCACTAATAAACATTCTAATAGGAATTATATCTTCTTTTTCTGGGCAACCATCAAGTATTTCAAATTTACTTATCAGTGATAAATCAGTTTTTTGTGTTAAACCTATATAGTATTAATTAATGAATTGATTGGTATTAATATTGAATCATTATATCTTACCTGTTCCTAATGTTTCTTTTTTTATTATCTGTAACTCGACAAGCTTTATTCTCATTTTAACGTCAACAAAGTATACTTTGCCTAATACACAATCTTTTAAATGATATTTGCTATGAAATAATTCATATTCTAAGTGAACTAAGTTTTCTATTCCTACTTCCATTCGTATGTTTGCATTTAATTCTGGGATTTGATTGTTGTTTACAATAAAAAACAGTTCTTCTTTTGCATATTTAGTTCCGAAGACACGTTTTGTGATTATAACTCGGACGAAATATCTGTTATATGATTAGTTAATATTATTATATTAGGTGTAAAAATATTATGATATTGTGATATTACTTGATTATTACAAGGCTTCCTTTATATGAGTCATAAGGGCATTCGATATTATTAAAAAGAAATGGGATTGATATTTGTTCTGTAATACTGCCTTATAATTATTTATATTAATAAATTTTTGATATACCAGGTGGTTCAATTTCTTTATTAATATTCAAATATTCAAGTTTATTATCCTCATTTTTAGAAGCTGTGATATAAATATTTTTAAAACCATATATATTTCATACATATTTGACCTATAAGTTCTATTGTAATTCCATTATGCTCAAAAGCAGAATCAGTCAAACTCAATACAACATTTCCACTTAAATCATCATTAGAAGAAAATATATAATATTTTTCTCCTGTTTCGTTATCTAATACTGTTTTTCTAATTTCTTTATTCGGTTTAATATTAATCTTAATATCAGGAAATCTTTGAAAACCTTGTATTAAAGATGACAACATTAACTAAAATTTCTGATTAATTAATTAACTAAATTAATTAATAAATTAATAAATATAGTAATTATACTTAAATTATTATATAAATAATTTACAATGGAAAATTCACACAATTCCAATCAAATTACAACAATCAACATAAAATTAGGAATGTTAACAAAATCAATTATCATTATCCTTATTACATTTTATCTACTAAGTTTCCTTAACAAAAATTTCGTTCTTATCTATTCAAACATGCCTATTTTCACTATTTTCTGGAGTGAATTATGGAGATTCCTTACAGGACCATTTATTTCTGATAGTTTACCGAATTTTTTTATTAATATATCAATCATTTCATTGATACTAAACTACTTTGAAAACATTGAAGGAACACTTAAGACGTTAAAATCATTCTTTGTACATATAATTCTAATTCAAATTTTACAAATGGCCTTTCATATTGTAATGATTATAGCCTTTTCAAAAGATCATGTTTATTTAATTAAGTCACTTACTCCTTTAAATTTGGCTTATTTATTAGAAGTGATATTCATTACTAATAAGAAACATATAACAACTTTTCATAGTGTAGAGATTAATAATAGACTACTCTTTGTATTTTATTTAGTTTTGTTCATTTGTTTCAATTATAATAGTTTTATAATTGAAACATTAGTTGGTCTATATTATGGATTTTTAATTAGTAAGTATAAAGGTATGATTACTTTTATATCTGATGAAACTATATTTGCTATTGAAAAAAGTGAAGGATATAAAGCTATAACTAATTTTGATGGTTATACTACACTTGATGATGCGCTTAAGTCGGAATTATGTGCTTTGAAACAGCATGATGAACATGAAGATTATGAAAATAATTCAACCGGAGCTTCAGGTGTGTCTGGAAGTTCAAATGGTAATTCGGGATTTAATACAGGATTTACTAATAAAGGAAGTAAGAGTAGTAAAGAAGATAATAATAATAGTAATTTTAATAATATATAACATAAATGAACTATATGATCATTATGTTTATTATATTTATTACAATTACTTAATTTTAGGTCAAAATGAAAAAATTGAGTATGATAAGTTGGATATAGATAACATTGATATTAACATCAATTAAAAGATTTAACAATTGATAATAATATAAATTTATTGTGTATCGAATAATATCTTATAATATCTAATAATTATTATAATAAGAAATTTGTTTATGAAATGAAAATAACAATTATATTAAGTATTCATTCTTTACTTATTATATTTAAATTATTAAATTATAGAATTTACTTAATACATTAAATAAAATATTTCCTATTTTCACATATATAAACTATAAATGTCACTTGATAACATTTTATCCACATTTAACAACAACTTCAACAAATTATCAAACATTCTCTTTAGCAACGATAGCATCGAAATTAAAAATTGGTATTTTAAATGCTTTACCATATTTTCTTTTTTCTGTGGTATACGATACATTTACAATTATTTAAAACATAGCCATCCTTTATACTTTCTACGATCAAAGTTAACTCAATTTCCAAAACTTAATATCGATAATTTCTGTGTTATAATAGGCTTCGGCGATTCCGATGCTAGTATGACACTACTAGAATATTTACTTGAATTAGGCTATAAACTTATTCTACTAAATAATGAAAAAATGATAAACTTCAGAAAGAACAATATTGAACTACAAAATATATTACTAAAGCATACTGGTAGAGTTTTTGTTTATAGTAATCTAGAAATAGGAAAGATTGATCTCTCACAAATTATTAAGAGTTTTAAAATCGACTATATATTTGATACTAGTATTTATAGACACTTTTTAGAATTAAATGAAAAAGAAGAAAAAAATTATGAATTAAAGTTCTTCCATTATGATGAAATTACTGAAAATCTAAATGAGTATTATGGGATTATGGAAAAGTTTAAAGAATTTCATGATGATACAAACTTCTATATGTTTAATTATGTCGATAAATATGATGATTTAAATTATAAATTCTTATACGATTTGAAGATTGGATTTTTAATTAACTTTGCAAATGTTTACAAAAACAAGTTTATTATGAAGTTTATAAAATTAAATAATGAGAATAAGAGAAATCCATTTGATAAGAAAGATGTAAGGCAAATTATAATATTTTCGAAAGATAAGGATGTAGAAGAGCATAAGTTGATTTAATTTTTATTAGTTATGTGAATTAGCGTATTAGTGTGATAGTGACTATTGAGAAATATGGCATTAATAATTATATTAATCAATTGATGTGTTAGTTTTTAATTATATAACTATTATATTTTTTAAACTAATTAATGATTTATATATTTTAGGTTTTTAAAGTTCAATAAATCAAATTACAATCATAATAATAATTATATAAAATATTATAAATTAAATTCGAAAATTTAATTTTGTTGTAAACGTGTTAATATTATAATTTATTAAGTTAATATACTAGAAATAC
>Ga0100378_1003022_pt1 | contig 16369 bp, 12 predicted proteins | sample CryGeymeta201502_FD_81535 | JGI IMG/M metagenome (GOLD analysis project Ga0100378, IMG submission 81535) | Groundwater microbial communities from Crystal Geyser aquifers in Utah, USA - Crystal Geyser metaG 2015-02 | ecosystem: Environmental > Aquatic > Deep subsurface > Groundwater | place: USA...
TGTACTCGTTTAAAGCAAATCAAGCTAGTTTTTAACTTTGCAAATTGAATTTACTCTGATAGTTAAAGTGTGTTTAAACATACTGAAAGCAGTATAAAAAGTTTCGTGCGTTTACCCTAACAACTCTTCAACTATCAGCTCTAATTATCTTGCCTTTATTTATTTTTGCTCTTGTTGTGAAGATACAAGAAAGACAAAAAACTGAAAATGCTGCTGATAAGATTAGTACACAAGATTCTCAGCAGAAAAATTATATGATTCAGACCGTTTCTAAACCTCTAACTCAGAGTTCCGAAAGTGCCGGTCATTCTGATTCTGCCAAATAAATGCTTCCTGAACAGGTATTTTTTGTTGCTCCTGTAACCGAAGCTAAGGTATTTGTTTCTCCTCTAAGCCTTAAAACTCCCAAAAAGGCAAAAATTAGAGCTTCTTTGTAGGCAATAAGGGTTTCTTCTCCTTTTTCTACTTCAATAGTTGGTAAAAATTCTTTTAAATAATTGATTAATAAATCATTATAAGCTCCTCCTCCTGTAATCAATAGCTTCTTTTTTGTTTTTGGCAAAGTCAAATCAATGTTCTTTATGCTTTCTGCAAGCTGAAAAGCTGAATGATACGTACAAGTGTGTAATAAATCTTTTATGTTTTGCTGTTTTTGTTCTGATTCGTTTGTTTTCTTTGGTTCTAATAAAGGAAAAATAAATTCTTCTACCCATTCTCTACCTAAAGATTTGGGATAATTTTGTTTATAAAAATCTAAATCATTCAATTTTTGAAGTAATTTTTCATTGATTTTCCCTTCTTTTGCTAACTCTCCTCCTTTATCGTACTCAAAACCTAGCTTGTTAGAAAGATGATTCAAAACCATATTACAAGGACAAATATCAAAGGCAAAACGAGTATTTAGTTTATTCTCTTGTTGTTGGTTTTGTTGTTGATTTTGTTGTTGATTTTGTTGTTGATTTTGTTGTTGGTTTTCTTTGTTTTTATTAAACGAAATATTTGCTATTCCTCCCAAATTCAAACAAAAATCATAATCAGAAAAAAGTAGTTCGTCGCCTATCGGAACAAGTGGCGCACCCTGTCCACCCAAAGCAATATCAGTCTGACGAAAATCACAAACAGTTTTAAAACCTGTCTGTACGGATAACATGGCACCATTTCCAATTTGAAGCGTAAAACCTAATTGCTGATTAACTTTATTTTTATTTTCACTTTTGTTTTTATTCTTCTCTTTTGGGGAAGGTTGATGAAAAATAGTATGTCCGTGTGAGGAAATACAATCTAAAGAGGAGAAATCAAAATCCTTGCTTTGCAAAACAAATTTATTTACATTTTCTATACTAAATTCTGTCCATTCTGTTTCTAGTTTTTTGAGCTCGAAGGCTGACAAAAGATGAGCATTTTGGAGATTGTTTTTCCAAGTTTTATCATATTCTATAAATTTGGTTTTGATAATTTTATAATTCCATAATGAAGAATTGTTTTGCTGGTCTTTTTGTTTGTAGTTTTCAAACTTACAAAGTGCAATATCAAGTCCGTCTAATGAAGTACCCGACATAAGTCCTATACTGTAATAAATATTTTTCATAATTGGCTTTAAAATAGGAATAAGTCTATTTGATAAATGTAAAATTATATTAAATTTGGAAATACAAAATTAAAATTAAAATAAAGTTGTTTGTTTGAGAGAATCTAAGTAATTTTTGGTACTAATTACAAAAAAAGATGCTATTCTTTTTCCTAAGTTCATTTATCTGTATTTTTATCTATTAATTTTGATACAGAATTTATGATGTGAGCTAAAGATTAATCAACAAATAAATGGAATCAATTTATCTATTACGACATTTTTCTACTAAATTATTTTTTATAAATAAAGCCTTTTCTAGCTTTATTTTATCTATTCTACTTGTATTTTGTTTGTCTGTTTCGGTTTTGGGACAAGAACTAACTTCTTACGCCGTAACAGGAAGAGGAGGAGTAGCCACTACTTTTGCCACGGATTACCAAGCTATTGGTGTTAATCCTGCTAATTTAGCTATTCGCAAGAGCTTTAGAGACCCAAAGATAACATTTGGTTTTTTGGAAGGTAATATTGGTTTTTTTACAGAAAATATCACATTTGGTCAGATATTGAAGAGTTATTTTCCCAAACTCTATGGTCAAAACTATCAACTTACATATAGCGAAAAAGAACAAGCTGCAAGAAATTTAACGAATACTCCAATTTCGGCTACTATCAATGCTACTTTATTTGGTGTACACTTTAGTTCTGAAAAATTTGGTGGTTTTGCTTTTAGTATTCGTGACAGGCTAGATTTTTATAGCAAAACCAACTCTACACTTAGTGAAATTTTGTTTTTAGGTCAGAATGCTTCTTATTTTACTAATCTTTTGCTCTCAAATGGAGATATTATCCCCAATAACTCAGATGTATCTCCAGCTCAAAGAGATCAGGTAGTTTTTGGGTTTCGTAACCAAGAAGATAGCTTATTCAATTATGGTACAATTATGAATAATTCTACTATTCAGATGCTTTGGACAAGAGAATATAATTTTGCTTATGGTGCAAAAATAGTGGATAGTTATGATGTACAAGTATTTGCAGGCATTGGAGGACGCTATATTAGTGGTATTTCATTAATAAATTTAGAAGCACAAAACAATGAGTTTATATCACAAACGATTGCTCTTTCGCCTTCTTTTCCAGTAGAAGGCTTTGATATTCCTAGTCCTACTAATGTAGGTTATCAGCCTAAAAAAGGCTTTTCTCGTTTTGCTTTGCCTAAACCTATCGGAAATGGCTATGGAATTGATGTCGGAATCAACGTAGTAGTTAAAAGAAATTTATATGTAGGAGCTGCTCTTGTCAATTATGGAAAAATGTCTTGGACAGGCAACGTATATAACCTAACTGATGGAGTTTTGGCACAGACACAAGGAGTAGGTTTTGATAATTATAATTTTATTACTTACTCTCCAGAAACATTTCAATTAGGAGGAGAGGGTTCGGCTCTTTCTTGGGAAGGAAGCGAACAATTTGATGATGATTTGCCCGCTATGGCTCGTGTAGGAGCAAGTTATGAATTTTTCAAAACAGCTCATCTAGGTTTCGATGTCCTTGTGCCTATCAACCCCGATGCCCCAGGTAGTTTAGCAAGTAATTTATATGCAATCGGTGGCGATCTTCGTCTAAACAAATTATTGACAATTTCATCTGGAGTTAGTACAGGAGGAAATCAAGAGTTTAATATCAATATTCCATTTGGTATAATGTATAATGCACGTAGAGGACATTACGAAGCAGGACTGAGCACGCAAGATATTTCGTCTTTTATTGGAGATATAGAAGGAGGAGGAAATAATATTTCTTTTGCTCTCGGTTTTCTTCGATTCAAATTCTAAAATTTAGGAATTGGGAATTGGGAATTGGGAAGAAATTACTTTTTTATTGATAATCAACGAATTAAAATTTCAATTTGTAACATTCACTATAGAGAAATTTACTGGTTACTGATTGCTGTTTTTTTCTTTACTAATCGTATTCCTAACAATTTATCAAACCATGAATATGTATTTTCTATGTTTTCTTTGACATAAAAAATATTTGTAGCAATGGTTATCAAACCAATAAAAAAGAATAAAAGAGGAGTATCTTCTATTTTATTGTCTAAAGCCTTTGTAATCATAAATACTAGAGCAAAAATTCCATTCATTACCCAATAGAGCAAATTTCTTCCTAAGGTTTGCCAAAAAGTAGCAGGAAGATTTGTAGTTACATCAATAAAATACATTTTTTGAAATGATTTTCCTACACTTCGATTTATCAAAATACTATCTCTGAATGTAAATAAAATAAAACTCAAAACGGCATAAAAGTAAGGGTGCGTAACGATGTGCATTCTGACAGTAATAGCTGCAATAGTAATGCAAAGCCCTACTAAGACAAGTACATCAACAAAAAATGCTGAGCTTCGCTGGTCGGCATCTGCAAATACAAACGGCAATTCGATCGGTTTTTTGAGCGTTAATTTTTTAGATTTTGGAAAAATAGGTAATGTTGCACGCTGATTGCAATGTTTATTTCCCATATATCCCCAAGAATCTTTCAAAAAAGCAGATTTACAGACACTACAAAAAACCACCTCATCACCTTCCGAAAAACTATCGCCTGTAACAGGGTCATTTCGTTCTTCTAATAAAAAATGTTGATGTCTATCTTCTCTAATCTGATAAGAATTAACTGACCTAAAACGCATTTTGGAACAAATTATGAAGTAAAATAAATTGAATTTGATTATCAAATCATCAAAACTATAAATTAAGCTATACTTATCCTTTCTAACTACTTTCTCAAAACCTCTCTTATGAATATACGTAACTATCCGTTTTTGGCTGCATTATTTTTCACATTTTTGCAGTTTATGTTTGGCTTTTCTGTTTTTGCTCAAAATTATTCCTCTAATTCTGACAATTTTAATAAGACAAAATACTGGGTTTTCTTTTCTCAAAAAGATACAACTAACTACGATTATTCGGCTGCCATTTCTGCCAAAACTATCGAAAATAGAACAGTACAAAATCTACCTTTGTGGCAATATAGCGATATTTCAGTTTCTGAAAAATTTGTAAACGAAATAGAAAATTCAGTAACTGACAAGTCAATCGTAAAATCAAAATGGCTCAATGCAATTTCTATTTGTCTAAATGAAGAAGAAGTAGAAAAAGTTAGAAATCTTCCTTTTGTAACACATTTACAAGCCTTGACAACAAAATGGAAACCCTTATCTTGTACCACAACACAAAAAAAAGAAATGGGAGAAGCAATGGAACAGCTAGAACTTTCAGTTTTTCAAAAAGAAAACCTAACAGGAAAAGGAGTGGTAATCGGTGTCATTGATGCAGGTTTTTATGGAAGTGATAAAAGTAATTACTTAAAGCACTTAGATAGTAGCCGTGTTTTGGGAATGCGTGATTTTGTAAATCCAAAACAAAAAGACCTTTTTAGAGAAAAAGAAACCTCTGACGATTCGCATGGAAAAACGGTTTTGGAAATGATAGGAGGATATAATGATGATAAAAATAATTCAAATCAAGTTGGAGCAGCCTCAGAAGCTCAATTTTATTTAGCAAGAACTGACCATGGCGTAACAGAAACTCGCTCAGAAGAAGATTTTTGGGTGGCTGCTATGGAATGGATGGATAGCGCAGGTGTAAAACTTATCAACACTTCCTTGGGCTATTCGGTTGGTTTTGATGATGACAAAGATAATTATGTTACCTCTCAAATGGACGGCAAAACAAGTGTTGTGAGCAAAGCTGTTGATATGGCTTTCAATGAAAAAGGAATTTTGATAGTTGTTTCGGCAGGAAATGAAGGTTGGGACGATTGGAAAATTGTTTCTACACCGGGGGACAGTCCGTTTGCTCTTTCTATTGGTGCGACAAATGGAGCAGGTCTTAAAATGAGTTATAGCAGTATAGGGGCAGATTTTGTGGAATTTTTGAAACCCAATGTGGCTTGTTATTCACTTAATGGAACATCTTTTTCTGCACCAAATATAACAGGTTTTGCAGCGTGTTTGTGGCAAAAAAATCCAAAGGCAACTAACAAAGAAATCTTCGAAACAATAGAAAAATCAGCTAGTCTGTATCCTTTTGGAAATAATTATATAGGCTACGGAATTCCTAAAGCATCAACTGCAATCAAAATTTTGGAAGAAAAAAAAGTAAAACCTACTATCAAAAAAGTAGAAGAAAAAGGTAATTCATTCAAATTTGATTTGCCAGCAGGAAAACGCTACGTTGTATTTCATAAGCAAGACAAACGAATTGTAGTAGAACAAGATTCTGAAAAAGCTGCCAGCAAAAAGAACCTCAAAATCACTATCAAAAGACCTAAAGACACCAACTTTTCTACAATTTATATAGATGGTATAGGTGGTTTTGAAATTGAATGGAAGGAATAATTGGGAATTGGGAATTGGGAATTGGGAATTGGGAATTGGGAATTGGGAATTGGGAATTGGGAATTGGGAATTGGGGGAAATTATATTTCTAGTATATTGTTTGAAATCTCTTTTATTTTTTTAGGCTGATTTTCGCTCATTGCATTCGAAATTCTATTCCCCAATCTCTCGTCCCTCGTTGCTGCATTTGAAGTTAGTCCATTCTCCTCAAAGACAAAGCTGATTTTCTGTAATAATTACTTGTTTCTAACTGTTGTTGATTTTTCCAAAAGGCAGCTAGATTTTCGTATCGCTGTGATAGAGGAAGGTTTAAATTTGATATAATTTTGGCATCACAAACAGGACAAAAATAAGAAGGGTGTCCGTCTAATTCTGTCAAATTATTTGAACCCTGCATGGCACACCGATAAAAAATACAATGTTGAAGCGAAAAAATATGACCTATTTCATGAACAGCCGTTTTGCAAGTTCGTTGTAAAGCCAAATTAAAAGCATCAGTATCTTGACTTATCAAATCTGCATCACCAAAACGAACCATCGACCAAACTCCTACTCGGTCATGTAATCGTGCTTGTCCGAAAACAAAACTCCATTTCTGACTTGGATACAAATCATTTGTAGTAAAACCAACTAACAAAACGCCATCAGAAGGCAAGTTTTTTTCTAAAGAATCCAGTATAAAACCTGTCTTTACTTGAAAACCATTACGCTGCTGTACTCGCCAATTTGTTGTGTCTAATTGTGTAGAATCTAGGCTTTTTTGTTCTAACCTCTGAATCGGCAGTTCATAAAAAATAGATAAAAAACGCTGCACCGAATCCATCAAACGAAGCTGTGTTTCATTGAAATGTCCATACAGTTGAAAGTAGATTTTCTTTCTTTTTTCTGTTGGTTGAATTGGTTTTATATTTCCATCTTTGTTCCAATATTCTGTAAAAGTTTGTCCTCTTTCTTTGTTGCGTTCCAACCACTCACCATATTTTGGTTCTTGTATATAAAATTGATTTTTTTGTAATACAAATTCCATAGAATCTGATAAATTACTAAACCCTTCTTTTGGAAAAGGTTTGGGTTTGGGGCTACAAGAAATCCAAAAAAGCAGGAAAATAATGAAATAAAAGCTGTGATTTTTCATAGAATATATCGGTCTAAGAGTGTCACAAAATAGAACATGTGATACAGAATACTAAAATTTCGTTCTCAAAACCAACTCAAAACTACGCCCTACCATAGGATAAAAAGCCATAGATTGATATTGATAATCAAAAATATTCTGACAATTTAGCTCTAAGACAAAACTAGCTTTTTTATAATTAATCGTTTTTCCTAAAGAAAAGTTAGCCAAAAAATAAGAAGGTAAATATTCTGTATTTGTCGTTGTGGTAAATCGTTTGCCTACAAATTGCTGTTCAATTCTCAAAAACTGACTTTTATAAGCTGCATAAACAAAACTTTTTTGCTGATGAAAAGGTGTATAAATAAGCTGTTTCCCTTCCGATTCATCCAAATCTCTAATCTGTTTTAGATTTTTAGAATTGGTATAAGTATATGAAATATTCGCTTCAAGATTGAAATTTTGATTCGTTTTTTTGAAGAATAAATTACTTTCAATTCCTTGCGAAAAGACAGAACGCAAATTTTCAGGTCGCCAGTAACCAGCCACAGCAGGCGACCACAAAATCCAATCATTGATATTTGCCCAAAAATAAAGCGAAGAAAAAGAGAGTTTTGTAGTTTTTTTATTTTCAGTTTTATTAATCAAATGATAATTTGCCGAAAATTCTCCATTCCAACCTTCTTCATTTCTCAAATTAGGATTACCAACAGGAAACCAATATCTATCATTCAAGGTAGGCGCACGAAAATTACGAGCTGCATTAACTTTGATTTCCAAATTATTTTTAATAAAATTAATTCCTAAAGAAGGCAAAAAGGCTTGAAGTTCATTATCCAAAAGAACTTGACGAACTAAAAAATTAGTTTGAAAAAACGGAGAGGGCGAATATTCTATCGAAGCAAAAATACTTTGTTGTGCTTGTGAATAGGTCTGATTATAACCATCTACATCAGCAAAATCTTGCCGTATTCGGATTCCTGTTTGTAAAAGAATTTTTTGAGAAGGGGCGTATTTTAATTCTGAAAGCAAATGATACGATTGATTTTTAGTTTTTGAAACAATAGCAGAAGTTTCATTTCGATACTCTAAAAAATCATATAAATAACCTGCTTTTGTACTGATTTCAAAATTTCGTTTTTTGTATTTCCATTGTAAAAGATTGCGAAGCGAAAAATCATCTTGCGTTTCTTCGTTTATAGGAACTGTTATAGGTGGTGGAAGTTCTCGGCTTGCATCTTGCGCCCAAAAATGAAACGAAAATTGATGATTTGAAAGCTGCGCTGTATTTGTAGGTAAAAAATAAAATTCTTGAACGATTCCTTTTTGCTCTGTGGCTGCTCGTTTTCTAGTAAATGTTTTTTGATTGTAATTATAAGGATAATTATTTTTTGCAGATTTATAAAAAAGACGACTTGTAGCTTTTATAGTTAATCTTTTTGAATCTAATAAAGAATAAGAAGTAGTCAAAAGCTGTTTGAAAGTTTGAAAACTTCCTATGGATTGAATCCAATTTAATGAAAAATTATTTTTTCCATTACTATTTTTATTACTATCAATTACATTTTTAGGATTATGATTTAAAGAAATTCCACCTCCAAAACCTCCTTCTCCATAACGCAAACTTGCAGCTCCATAATGAACATTCACTTCATCTAATAAACCAATGGGAAAAAGCGAAAAATCTACCTGTCCCAAAGTAGGAGAATTAAGAGGAATTCCTTCCCAAAAAACCTGTGTATGTCCTGCACTCGTTCCACGAAAAGATGGAGAAGCCAAACCCGAAATACTATAAAACTTCAAAAAAATAGGTGTTCGATACGATAAAAGCCTGCCCAAATCTGAAGTTTGATAACTTGACATTGCCAAAGAATCCAATTTTTGGACTTCAAAACCTGCTGCCGTTTCTTCTAAAGAATTCGATTGAACCTCTACAGCCTCTAACTGAATTACAGAATCCTGTTCCGAATTTGTTTGAGAAAAAGAATACGAAAAAGTAAAAAGAAAAAATAAAATAAATAAAATGTTTAACACAATAAAGAATAATTACAATTTTAAGTTATTGATTATCAGTTACAATATGAGTGTCATTTTTAAGTGTTTGATTTTCAGTTGCAGAGCAACGTAACCTTTGTAGAACATGTAGGAATACCCCTCATTAGAGCTACAGAGTAGCGAAACCTTACTATTTAAAAATTAAATATACTGTTACGCTACTCTGTAGCTTTTTTAAAAACTCATCTGTAAACTTTCTACAAAGATAACGCAACTCTGTTGCTAGAAAAGCCTATTTCAATTTTTGTAGATGTTACTCATATTGCCATTAATTACCTATTTGAAAATAGCTGTTTATTTAATAGTGCTGTTGTTGGTGTCGCTTCGCTAAAACACCAACAACGGCAGAAAACTAATTATACACTTGATAATCAACAGATTAGCTAAAAAAATAGTATATTTTCAAAAACTTAAAACTCACTAATATAAACCATTTGGCCATTTACGTAGGTTTGCAAAACGTGTGTATTTCTCAAAATTCGATTATCTGTTTTCATAATATCAGTATCGATAAGAATAAAATCAGCAAACTTTCCAGCTTCTATACTTCCCTTTTCTTTTTCCTCAAAAGCTGCATAAGCAGCCCAAATTGTCATGGCTTTCAATGCCACTTCACGAGTAACAGCATTTTCCATTTGAAAACCGTCTTTTGGATTTCCCAAACCATCTTGTCTTGCAACGGCTGCATGAAAAGTACCAAACGGATTAACAGATTCTATCGGAAAATCTGTTCCAAAGGCAATTATATTATTTTGTTCGTAGAGTTCACGATACGCATATGCATGTCCCATACGAACTCTTCCCAAACGAGTTTCTACCCAAGGCATATCCGAAATAGCGTGTGTAGGCTGCACAGAAGGAATAATTTTGAATTTCTTGAATTTCTCTAAATCATTGGAATGAACGACTTGAGCATGTTCGATGCGCCAACGCAAATCTTTGTTTTTGTTTTCTTCTGTTCCCAAAAATTCGCTATACAAATCTAAAAATATACGATTTGCAGAATCTCCAATACAATGCGTATTGACTTGAAACCCTTTATCAGCAAATTTCTTAATTAATTGTCTGTATTCATCCGTACTTCTCCACATTGCACCATACATCGATGCACTATCTGAATAGGCTTCTAACATCGCAGCACCATACGAACCCAATGTTCCGTCAGCAAAAAGTTTTAAAGCGCCTGCATGCAAACGCTCCGTTTTGATAGTTCCTTTTTCTAAAAAGTAGTCTTGATTTTCTTCTGTTGGGTTAATCATCGCATAAACACGCAATTTTAAAGACTCTTCACGGTGCATACTATCCAAAAGCTCAAACATAGTTTTATCCATTAGCGCATCTCCTACCGAAGTTACACCATTCTGAAAACAAACTTTTTCAGCTCCTTGAAAGGCTCTTTTCATCTCTTCCTCTGTCAATGGAGGCATTTTTTCAGTAGCTAGATTGATGGCAGTTTCGTATAAAAGTCCGTTTAAACCTTTTAAGCCTTTTTCTTTATTGAGCTTTCCTTTTTCGCCTTCATTTTCATAAACTCCTAAAGTTCCACCTTTTGGCATTTTAGAATATTGATTGATACGAGCTTCTGATAAGGCTTTTTGATTGACTAAAGCAACATGTTCGTCTATTCTTTTTAGAAAAACAGGAACATCTGGAAAGGCTTCATCTAATAATTCTTTTGTAGGAAGAGTGGCAGGATTCCAATTATTTTGATTCCAACCATAGCCTTTTATCCATTTTTTATCTGGATTTGCTTCTCTGTATTGTTGTAAAATGGTAATGACTTCTGAAAAAGACTTTGCTTTGCTTACATCGGCTTCTTCTAGTTTTTGTCCGAGCCAATACAAATGAGCGTGTGCATCAATAATACCGGGTAGAATATATTTTTTCTGAGCATCGACAACCCTTGCACTTGTATATTTTGCTAAAATAGCATTACTTTTTCCTATTTCTACAAACTTTCCATCACGAATAGCAAAGGCTTCTTGAATAGAAAAATCGGTATCAACAGTATAAACTTTAGCATTATGAACAATCAAATCAACAACTTCTTTAGAAGAACAAGAACTAGACATAAATAGAATAAGGACTAAAACGAAAAAATTAGAAAAAAAAGACAAACGAAGTAAAGGTAGTTTCATAATTTGATTTTTCTTTGAAAATAGAACGAGAAACTAAATGGAAACTAAATAAAATTTTATTTATTAGATAAGCATCAAAATTAGGTAATTTTAATCATTTCTCTTTATTTTTTTGAACTTAAATAGGTGTTTTAAGAAAAAGGATTGGTTATTTACTCTACAGACCTTTAGTTTCTTATAAAATGAGTAGAGTTTTTTAGTTGATTTCTACATTCTATCATTCGTACTTCTAACTTTATTTCTACCTTTGTGATATGGAAAATACAGAAAAAAATATAGAAAATCAGACTTCGCTTTATCTTGTTCCGACACCCATCGGAAATTTGGCAGATATTACGCTCCGAGCCTTAGAAACGCTCAAAAAAGTAGATTTAATCTTAGCAGAAGATACACGCAAGACAGGTGTTTTGTTAAAACATTATGAAATAAAACAGCCTTTACAAAGCTATCACGCTCATAATGAACATCATACCGTTCAGAAATGGATAGAACAAATGCAGCAAGGAAGTGTTTTTGCGCTTGTTTCTGACGCTGGAACGCCTGCTATTTCTGACCCTGGATTTTTGCTAGTTCGTGAAGCTCTAAAAGCAAACTTAAATATAGAATGTTTGACTGGTGCGACAGCTTTTGTTCCTGCTCTTGTAAAATCAGGATTGCCAAGTGAGCGTTTTTGTTTTGAGGGATTTTTACCTCCTAAAAAGGGCAGAAAAACCCATTTAGATGCTCTAGCAGAAGAAAAACGAACTTTTATTTTATACGAATCTCCTCATAGATTAATAAAAACACTTACACAATTAGCCGAAGTGTGTGGAAATGATAGAAATGCCTCCGTTTCTCGTGAACTTACAAAAGTTTATGAAGAAACCAAAAACGGAACATTAGAAGAAATAATAACTTATTTTTCTAATGAAGGAACAATAAAAGGAGAATTTGTAATTGTGGTAGAAGGACAGACCAAACCCAGTAAATCAGTTATGATTAAAAAGTAATCAGTTACCAGTTGGGAACAATTACGAATGTAACACTTTGTAAACTAAGGCTTTATAAATTTATAATAGCACTTTAATTAATTTCTATTCCTAAATTATCGAAAGAACCAATAAAATTAGTCCTCTTCCCACACAGCCAAGCATTTTTTTTGCCAAAACTTCTCTAAAGTCATTTTAGGATTCAATACTAATATGAGTGACATTTTTCAAATTTTGTAAATTGACCAATTTTTGACAAAATAATAGTTTGCTTTTTTCCATAAAGTAGGGTTTGCAAACCCTACTTTATGGAAAAAAGCTATTTGTACAGAATAAAATTTGGTAAAGATTTGCCTTTTTTAAAATGTCACTCATGTTGCAATACTGTACCCTACTATTTTTTGTAGGATAGGATTGGTAGGATTAATAAAATTTAAAACACAGATTAATACAAAATACTATTTGAATAAGTCAATTTGAAAGAGATTTATTTCTAAAAAATGTATTTTAGCTTTGCTGACTTTACAATTCATTCTCGGTGTTCCTCTGTGAACTCTGTGTTTAAAAATAGTAGGGTACAGTAGCAAAAGATTTTACCCAAGTAGTTCCCTTATCTCCAAAAATAATTTTGAAATTTACTACTATCATTCCAATAACAGCTAAGGCACGAGCTACATCAATTCCGATAACTCTATTTTTCATTTTTTGGATAGTGTTAAGTACGTGTTTTTATAAAAAACTGCATTCTACAAAAAGTAAAATACAGTTTTATATCTCAAAAGCAATTCAATTAATCACTAATAACTAACCATTAATCACTATTCTAAACTCTAGGTTTCCAAGCAATTTCATCAGCTTTTACTTCGTGGGAGGTCATTCTTGACAAAACAAAAATATAATCTGAAAGACGGTTTAGATAACGAATAATTATTTCATCAATTCCTTTCTCTTCTCCTTCTGTTTCTGAAGTATGAAGTTCGATACAACGGCGTTCAGCTCTTCTACAAACTGTTCTTGCCAAATGACAAAATGAAACAGCTTGATGTCCCCCCGGTAAAATAAAATGTGTCATTAGTGGCAATTCTTCATTCATCACATCAATCGCAACTTCCAAATCTGTAATATCAGTTTCATCTATTTGAGGAATGGCAATATGAGAAACTTTTTTTGGGTCAGAAGCCAAAAGAGAACCAATAGTAAATAAACGGTCTTGAATTTCTATCAAAATCTCTTTTCGGTGTGCGAGTTCCTTTTGGTCACGCAGCATTCCGATATACGAATTGAGTTCGTCGACAGTTCCATACGATTCAATTCTAAGATTTGCCTTCGATACTCGTCGTCCACTAATAAGTGAAGTTGTTCCTTTATCGCCTGTTTTAGTGTATATTTTCATTCTTTTTTTATTAGTTTGAGGTTTTTATTTTGGATTTTATTCAATACCAAATATACACAGACTATGTTTAGTAAAAAATCTAATTTAGCTTACTTGAATATCTATCTACATTTAAATTAAAAACGTTGGAACTCATTTTACAAATCATTTATCATAATAAAATACTGATTATCAAGCATCTATAATTAAAAAATGACTATCGGTCATTTTTTAACACTTCGTTCATAACTTTATTTAAAAAAAGGTGTTATTATTGTGTTCGTCTAGTAAAAGAAAATTTTCTCGTTGTTTTTGAGGCATTATTTTTTCTATTACATCAAAAACGAATCATTTTTTATCAATTATTTTTTTAAACTCCTTCTTATTATGACAAATAAATTATTTCAATCTTTCTTTTTAGCTGCTATTTTATTTTTTGTAGGAAATTCTACTTCTTTTGGTCAAAGCACACCTGAAGAATCAGTAAGTTATGGTGCATTTACTTTATATGGAAACTTTCCTTTAAGCGATGAATTTAAAAATCAAGCTAAGTTTGGTGGTGGTTTAGGCTTCGAAGGTGCTTATTATTTTCATCCTTTGATTGGTTTTGCCTATTCTTTGGATGCTCAAGTGAATCCTTATAACAAGGAAGCTAAAGATGTCAGTTTTGGAACAATAAATATTGCAGGTATAGACGATGCTCAACCTTGGGTATATGGAAATTTAATGGGAGGTATAGAACTTTCTTATCCGATTACACCAGTGATTGCACCAGAATTTCGTGCTTTAGCAGGTTTGATGATTGCTCGCAGTCCAGAAATTACAGGAACAGCACTTGGACTTTTTTCAGGAACGCAAGAGGCTGCAGTTTCTCCTGCCTTTGCTTATTCACTTAGTGGAGGTTTGAAGTTTACTAACTATGATAGTGGTAGTGCTTTTCGTGTAGGTGTTCGTTATTTATCTGCAACACCTAACTTTGATTATGGCAATAATCAAGAACAAAAACTTACTATGTCAAGTACTCAACTTTATGTTTCTTTTGCTTTTCTTTCAAGAAAATAAACAGAACAAGTAAAGTGATAAATATAAATCAAAAAAATCTACCTAAATTAAATTTGGGTAGATTTTTTTGATTGGTTATTACTCCTCTGACAGTTAGAAACTGTCAGCTACTTTATAGTGCTGGATAATAACTATCTAGCGTATTCACAATATCTTTCAAACGAGGAAGATTTACAGCACGACGAATTCCTGTAACTGCTTCCGTTTTTTTGTTTTTCAAAATTTCAATCTGCGCTTTTACTTTTGCAGGTTCGCTACTTAAATTCTGTTCTACTGCACCTTGTAAAATTACGATTGTATTACGGCTATTTTCATCTATCATAGAAATATACTGACCATACAAATAATCAAATTCTTTATACAGATAGATTACGTCTTCAATTTTTTTGTTGGCTTCCATAATATGAGGGTATTTCATCATCAATTTTGAATAATCTACCTTACCTCCTTTATCAAATTCTTTCTCTAATTTATCAAAATAAGCCGTAACCGAGGATTTATTATAGGTTCTGAAAACAGTTAATAAATATTCTCCATTAGTTGCATTTCCTTCAGGTTCTTTGAGTTTGACATCAAATTTCAACCCTTTTGCTTGAAGATTAACATATTCTGTTAGTTTATCGTGCAAATTAGTAGTCTGAACTTGATAATTATCAATATTATTTGCAAAACGACTATTCACAACATTCAATTTTGAATAATAAGCCGTATATTTTTCTAGTTCGTTTTTGAATTCTTGTACTTCTTTTTCATCAATATCTTTTCGTTGTGCAGCAATTCCAGATACAAAACCCAAAACAGAAGTAGCAATATTCACAACAGGCGTAGCAGAAGCAATATTACTCACAACAGGGTCTTGAAGAAGCATATTAGCAATGTTGAGAATTTTTTGTCCTCCTTTGTCTCTTTTGCTAATTAGTTTTTTCTCCATAAGCTGCATGACTTTATCGTTGTATGAAAAACCGAGCGTTTCGTCAGCAGGATTATTCAAGCTATTGAGCATTGTGCGATAACTTTCTACTTGATTGATAGCATAAAGTGTATTCAGACGGTCATTAAGCACTTCAAAAAAATCAGCCGAATGAATCAAATTTGTTCTTACCATTTTATAACGAGCTTCGTCTGTCAGTTCGACACGACGAGAAACGCCTTTTACGATTGCATCATTTTTCTCAACTGTCTCTTTATAAAGACCTAAATCTGAAGAAAGTAAATTGATTTGAGTAGAACGTCTTCTCAAAGAATCAGTAAGAGCCAATACTTTTATACTATCTTGTTGGCGTTGATTGGAAAGAGTTTGATACCGACGTACAAAGTCTTGATTTTGTTGTTGGAGTTGGCGTTGTTGCGAACGCAGCTCATCGATAGCTTTCAGAATAAGCGCAACACTATCTTGTGCCGATGCTGAATAAATAGCACCAAAGACAAAAAATAGAAGTAGAAATAAGGATTTTTTCATCATATAAATTTATTGTAGTACACTTTTTAAAGTATTAGTAATAGTTTTTTGAATTTTAACTAAAAGATACAAATATTTTTTTACTCAAAACAAATTGTTATCGTTTTTCTAGGGTAAACGCACGAAAAAAAAATTGTACTCGTTTAAAGCAAATCAAGCTAGTTTTTAACTTTGTAAATTGAATTTACTCTGATAATTAAAGTCTGTTTAAACACACTGAAAGCAGTATAAA